>ULRP01035360.1_pt1 | contig 12688 bp, 11 predicted proteins | sample 1955521 | NCBI WGS metagenome assembly ULRP01 (sample SAMEA4835685, study PRJEB28245) | human gut metagenome | biome: gut microbiome; material: fecal sample | place: Denmark | collected 2008
AAAGGGGGGGGGTGGGAATAATATAGAGAGATTGCGCCGCTTGCAGTGATAATAGTAATCAGTCCCAAAATTGGGGTATTACGGAGTTCCGTAATGGTTTTTCAAATGAAATATGATAAACTATGATTATGAAAAACAGAAGAGCAAAATTTAAATTAAAAGAGATACGTGAAGCGGCGGGTGTGTCAGTCAACGACCTTGCTAAAATTGTTGGCGTTTCAACCAAAACCTTAATGAACTGGGAAAGTAATATTACTTGGCCGCGCGTTGATAAATTTGAAATTATTGTCAAATTTTTCGGGCTAAATTGCGACCGCTTTTTGAAATGAAAAACGGTTGTAATTAAACTTAATAGTGCATACACTTAAACAAAGGGGTGGGTATGGAGTTTTGGGCTTGTGGTTTAAGCAGGGTATGCAAAGGCTTGGATGTTGATGGGCGCGGGTTAAAATCGCGCGATGTTGAAAAACAAAAAGCGCAATTTGGGACTAATGAACTTGAAAAACAGGCAAAAATTAGTCTTTTTGCGCGTTTTTTTGCACAATTTAAAAATATGATGGTAATAGTGTTGCTTATCTCGGCAGTGATAAGTGTAACGCTGTCTTTGGTTAAGGGGCACTATGAAGACTTGTTTGAGGGCGGCATAATTTTTGCCATCGTTATTATAAATGCCATTATCGGCGTTATTCAAGAGAAAAAGGCCGAAGACAGTTTGGCGCTTTTGGCGCAAAAAACGGGTACGCATACCAAAGTCTTTCGCGATCAAAAGTGGCAGATTATTGACACAAAAGAGGTTGTGGTTGGCGACCTTGTTGAGTTAAAGGCGGGCGACTATGTTCCGGCGGATATGCGCTTAACAGAAACTCACAACCTTAAATGTGATGAAAGTTCTTTAACGGGCGAAAGTCACGCGGTGTTTAAAGACGCAGATGTAATTTGTGACGAAAAGACACCGCTTGCCGACCGCGCAAATATGGCGTTTTCGGGCACCAATGTAACGTTTGGCAAGGGGACGGGCATTGTTGTTAAGGTTGGCCGCGCGACGCAGATGGGCGCAATCGCAAAAATACTTAACAAGCAGATTAAAGACAAGTCGCCGCTTGAAAAGAACATTGATAGAATTGGCAAGATGATAACTTTTGGCGTTTTGGCAATTGTTGCGGTTGTGTTTATTACCGAACTTATATTTTGCTCGCGCCTTAACGTTTTAGAGGCATTTTTAATATCCGTGGCGCTGGCGGTGGCCGCAATTCCTGAAAGCCTGCCCGCGGTTATAACGATAATTATGGCGCTGGGCGTAGAGCGGCTTGCAAAAAAGGGTGCGATTGTTAAAACCCTTAACGCCGTTGAAACGCTTGGCTGCTGCAACATTATTTGCAGCGACAAAACGGGCACGCTTACCCAAAACAAAATGCAAGTTAAGCATATCTACACTGGCGGAAAGCTGTTTAGCGCCGACGAATTTAACGCAAATCAAAATACCAACATTATGCGTGCCATCGTTCTTTGCAACAACGCAAAACTTTCATCGGGCGGCCAGATTTTGGGCGATGCGACCGAAACCTCGCTTTTGCGATTTGCGTATGACAAAAAAATAGACATTGACGCCGCAAATATCAGTTGCCCGCGCATGCTTGAAGTTCCGTTTGACAGCACCAGCAAATCGATGACAACCGTAAACACAATTAATGGCAACAACGTGATTATAACCAAGGGCGCATTTGATTATCTTTTAAAGGATTGCTCGCAGATACTTATTAACGGGCGCGTTGAGACGCTGTCTACCAAACTTAAAAATGACTTATTAAGCATTCACAAATTTATGGGGCGGCAGGCTGAACGCATAATCGCGGTCGCTGCGTGCACTGTTGAAAAAACGCAAAACGACGCTCAAAATCTTGAAAAAGTAGCAAAAAACAGGCAAAATATGGTGTTTTTGGGGCTTTTTGGTATTGTTGACCCGCCGCGGGCTAACGTTAAACATAGCATAAGCAAGTGCGTTCAGGCTGGGCTTAAACCAATAATGATAACCGGCGACCATCCCGATACTGCGCTGGCCATTGCTAAAGAAATCGGCATTGCAAAAAACGAGGCCGAGGTTATAACGGGGCAAGAGTTGGCGGCTTTAAGCGTTAAACAAGTGCGTGAAAAACTTGGGCAGTTTTCGGTATTTTGCAGAGTATCACCTGAGGACAAGGTAAAAATCGTCCGCGCGCTTAGGGGGCAAGGCCATGTTGTTGCGATGACGGGTGATGGCGTAAACGACGCGCCAAGTTTAAAAATGGCAGACATTGGCGTTGGAATGGGGTCGGGCACCGACGTAACCAAATCTGTCAGCGACCTGATACTTACAAACGACGATTATTCGACTATCGTTGTTGCCATCGAAGAGGGGCGAACGATTTACAGCAATATTCAAAAAACCTTGCAATTTTTGCTTTCAACCAACGCGGTTGAGGTTTTGGGCATATTTATCACGGCATTGATTATGAAGAATGCGGTATTTTTGCTGCCTAGCCAGATACTGTTTATCAACCTTATAACTGACAGTTTGCCCGCCTTTGCTCTTGGCCTTGAACCACCTGAAAAAGATCTTATGAAGCACCCGCCGCGCAACACTAAGCAATCGCTTTTCGCGGGAGAGGTGGGCACCGCAATAATCTATCAGGCCTTTGTTCAAACGCTTATCGTTTTGGTTATGTTTGTTGTTGCAAACGCAAAGCTTGGCAATGCAATCGCCAGCACTATGGTATTTTTAACCATTTGTTATATGCAAATCTTGCACGCAGTTAACTGCAAAACCAACAAAAGTTTGTTTAAAATAAAGCCATTTGCCAACATTACTTTTAACCTTAGTTTCATCGCTTTGTTTGCGCTTATAACGGCGGTTGGCGTTATTCCAATTATGCAAAAAGCCTTCAATATTGTATCTCTAAACCTTACACAATGGCTAATTGTTGCACTTTTTAGCATTTCTATCATCCCAGCTGTTGAATTTTGCAAGTTTTTATTGCATTTGGCCAAAAAATCACACAAAAGCCCCACAAATTCCGCAAAACCAATCAAAAACGTCGCCAAAACCGCCTAAAAAATGCAATTAAATGACCATTTTACAGGAATCCATAAAGGGAATAAATATAAATAAATTCAAATTAAACATTGCCAATAAATTAAACAAAATAAAAAACTCTAACGCGATTGTTAGAGTTTTTGTTTTCTAAATTTTTTGATAATAAATTAGTTTTTAATTATTTTAATTATTTTAATTAATTTTTAATTGGTTTCATTGTTGGGAACAATAAAACGTCGCGAATTGAATAGTTGTCAGTTAAAAGTTGAACCAACCTGTCAACTCCGATGCCAAGGCCGCCCGTTGGAGGCATACCATATTCAAGGGCGCAAACAAAGTCGTCATCAGGAAGATTGGCCTCTTCGTCGCCGTTAGCGCGCGCTTTGGCTTGGGCTATGAAACGCTCTTTTTGGTCAATAGGGTCATTAAGCTCGCTGTATGCATTGGCAAGTTCGCGGCCGGTTACAAACAACTCAAATCTTTCAGTAAGCCTTGGGTCAGCGCCATACTTTTTGGTAAGCGGACTGTTTTCAACAGGGTAGTAGCAAATGAAGGTTGGCTGAATAAGTTTTTCTTCAACAAATCTGTCAAACAAATCAACCAAAAGTTTGCCCCACGATAGTTTTGCATCAAATTCGATACCCTTATCTTTACACTGCTTTTGTGCATCTTCAAGGCTGCCTGAAAAGTCAACGCCAGTATACTTTTTAACCGCGTCAATCATTGAAAGGCGCGCAAATGGCTTTGAAAAGTCAACCTCAACGCCCTCAAACGTGGTTTTAGCCTCGCCGTTAACACGCGTTGCAAGAAATCTAAACAAGCCCTCGGTTAAGTTCATCATCTCAACAAAGTCAACATACGCCTGATAAAGTTCAACCGTTGTAAACTCTGGGTTGTGCTTAATGTCCATCCCTTCGTTTCTAAAAAGGCGGCCAATCTCATAAACCTTTTCAAACCCTCCAACGATAAGGCGCTTTAGATAAAGTTCTGGCGCGATACGCAAAAACATATCAATATCAAGCGCGTTGTGATGCGTAACAAACGGACGCGCATTAGCCCCGCCCGCGATGGTGTTAAGAATAGGCGTTTCAACCTCGATAAACCCGCGGTTATCCAAAAACTCGCGAATGCCCGAGATAATGCGGCTGCGCTTAATAAACGTTTCTTTAACCTCTGGGTTAGCAATAAGGTCAACATAGCGCTGACGATATCTAAGGTCAGCATCTTTAAGCCCGTGATACTTTTCAGGAAGTGGCAAAAGAGACTTGCTAAGCAACACGATTTTGCTTACCTTGATGCTTGTTTCACCCTTGTGGGTAACAAACACTGTGCCCTCTACGCCAAAGATGTCGCCAATGTCGGCCTTTTTAAACGCCTCATAACTTTCAGCCCCAACGCCATCAAGGCTTAAATACATTTGAATGGTTCCCTCACCGTCAAGAATGTGCGCAAAACTTGCCTTGCCCATAACTCGGCGCGAAATCATACGCCCCGCAATGCTTACCGGTTTGTCTAAAAATGCCTCAGTGTTAGATAAAATCTCACGGCTGGTGTTGCGTTTGTCAAACTTAACCAAAGCAAATGGGTCTTTGCCCGCAGCCTGCAAGTTTTTTAATTTTTCAACCCTTATCGCGCGAATCTCGCTTGGGTCAACCTCTGGGGTAACAATTCCGTTTTCTTCCATAGTTTTCTCCTAAATAATATAGAAGTAGTATAATCTTTTAATAAAGCATTGTCAAGCCCTGACGCAAAACAAAAAGCCAACCCTAAAATAAGGCTGACTTTTAATATTATTTAATTGTAATCAACATTAATTATTCACTTTTAGCATAAGTTGACGCAACGGTGTCAACCTTAGGTGCTTCACCATTTTTAGGACTATGCATCTTCGCTACGTCTTTTAAAACAAGCTGCTTTACCGTTTGCATAAGGCCGACCTCGGTAAAAGACAGGGCTTCGTCTTGCGTAACTATTATATGGTCGGTTACGTCAATGTCATTAAGCAGGCAGGATAGATAAATCGAGCGCGTAAATGTAATATCTTCGTTGCTTGGTACGCAGTTGTTGGTTGTGTGGCTGTGTGATATGATAATTTTTGAACACTTGTTGGCTATGGCAAAGGCCGTAATGTCTCGTATTTCAACCTGAACGCCAAAGCGCGACCCAAGCCCAAGGTGCTTAAAGGCGCGCATTTTGTCATTCGCGTCTAGGCACAAAACGGCGAACCGCTCAATCGTAAAGTCTTCATAAATTGTTTGGCAAAACGGCTTGCTGATTTTAGAGTTGTTAAACTTAGCGCCCGAGAATCTTGCGCGATTATACACGGGGATAAGTTCTTTTATAAACTGAAAATAACTTGCAGTTGCCTCGCCAACGCCGTCAACGTGCAAAAGGGCATCATAGCCCGCGTCAAACACGCCTTTTAAAGAGCCAAACTGAGATATAAGTTTGTGCGCAAGCGGGTTGACGTCTATTCTTGGGATGGTGTTAAACAAAGTAAGCTCAATAATCTCATGTGGTTCAAGGCTAGACAACCCGTTTTTTAAAAACTTGTTTTTAAGTCTTTGTCTGTGATTTTTGTGTATATATTCCATAATGTTACCTAGTGTAATTAGTTTCATTATATCCCAATACACCCAAAAGCACAAATCAAATTGCCAATTTATTTTAAATTTTAATAAAATTTGTGTTGTAATGCTAGACAAATCGTGCTTAATTAGTGTAAAATAAATTAAATTAAAAATAAGGAGAAAATTTATGTCAGTAGGTGCATGGATTGGTGTTGGTGTCGCAGTGTTAGTTGTTATCGCTGTGATTGCCATCGTTGCGTGGTATATCAATTGCTATAACACGTTTATAAGACTTAAAAACAACTATGAAGAAGCGTTCTCAACAATGGACGTTCAAATGCAAAAGCGTTATGACCTTATCCCTAACCTTGTTGAAACGGTTAAGGGCTACGCTAAACACGAAAAAGAAACTTTAAGCGCAGTTATTGAGGCGCGCAACCTTGCGAAATCAGCGGTTGGCGTTGAGGATAAAGCAAAAGCAGAGGCCGCATTTAGCGGATCTATTAGAAACCTTTTTGCTATTGCTGAAAACTACCCAGAACTTAAAGCAAACACTAACTTTATTGACCTTCAAAATCAACTTAAAATTGTTGAAACAGAGATTGCAAGCTCACGTAAATACTATAACGCGTGTGTTAAAGCATTTAATGTTAAGGTTGAAATGTTCCCAAGCAACTTAGTTGCACGCGCTAAAAACTTTGTTAAAGCGCCTTTGTTTGAAATTGAAGACAAAGAAGCAAGAAAAGCGGTAAAGGTACAATTTTAATGAAAAATAAAAACGCTTTCAAATTTTTAACATTTTTGTTGGCGATTTTTGGGTTGGTCTTATTGGCCAGCCCATTTTTGCTAAAAGACCCAACGAAAAACGCTGCATTCGCCGATTCGGGTGATGCGGTAACTATTGCTAACGTAGATTTTAACATAACCGTTGGCGAGGATGGTGTCCTTCACGTTAAAGAAAAGTTTGACGTCACCTTTAACCGAAGTTCGCTAAGCGAGGTTGTTGTTTACATCCCTTATGAGGGCTATATTTATAGGCAAGAGGGTGAAGAGGTTAAAAAATATCAATACCTTGCAAAGATTAGCAATTACAGTCTTACAAAGGGGCAAAGCGGCACCGAAGAGTTAAGGTTTTATCACGACGAAGTGGGCGCCGAGGGTTTTGTTACCTTTGGTATTAAAAACACGTCGGGATATTATTCGTCTGGCGATACGCGCACGTATACAATTAATTATGACTATAATATGTACAACGCGGGGCCCAAAGGTTACAGCGAGGTTTATTTTAACCTTATAAGTGACCTAACGGGGATGTCTACAAGTAACGTGACGTTTTCAATCACCTTGCCAAAAGACGTGGATATGTCTACTTTTAACCCAGTGTTTTATGTTGGTAAAGCGGGGTCAACAGAGACGTTTGAAGACTTTACCATAACTGGGCGCACCATCACGTCTAACACGGGCGTTGACTTGGGCGCAAACGAAGGGATAACCTATTGGCATATCCTGCCTGAAAACTATTTAAATGTTAAAAAGCCAAGTGTGGCGCTGCCTGTAATCGCGCTTGTTAGTGCGCTTGTTGGGGTGGCGGTTATGATTGCGCTTAAAATTCGTAACGGCCAGCGCGGCGAGGTTTTATGCCCTGTTGAGTTTAATATCACGGGCGAGATTGAGCCGGGCATTGCTGAATTTTATTATAAAAACAACGTTTCAACCAAGTCGGTTGGGGCAACGATTATGCACCTAGCCAACCTTGGCTATCTTAGCGTCATTCTAAGCGATGATGACAAGCATCAGCCTGTTGCGTTTAGAAAGCTTAAAGATGCGGGCAGTGAACTTACCAGCTCTGAGCGCGAGATTTTTGACGGTATGTTTAGCGTGTCTAACACAAAGATTATGACGGCCGAAGAAGAGTTTGTTGAGGTCGCTAAAACGCTTGACAAGTCTGTGCTTGATGAAGCGCTTAAAAAACTGCCTGAAAACGAGGGCGGTCTGCTTGAAAGCACGCTTGCAGATGCTGGAGTCGTATCAAAAACGCTTAAAACGTACAGCGCAAAGGGCTGCGCATTAGGTGAGATTATCGGCCGTTTCTACGGTGCGATTGGCGGCAAGCCAACCAACCTGCCAAAGCCTGAGATTGTTGTTAAACTTGACGATCTTAATGACGAAAAATTCTATAAGTCGGCCAACACGGCCTTAACCCGCATTCGTAATCTTAACGAACATAAGATTTATGAGGAAAAGTCTAAAAAAAGCATTGCTACGTGCAACTTGATTGCGGCGGTGGGGCTGATTTTGGTGTTTGTGTTTACCCTTTTTGCAGCAAAACAATGGGTGGGGTTCACGCCGTCACACTTTTTGTTTAACGCGTGGTTTGTGGGCTTTGCGTCTATTATCCTGCTTGTGCTTACAAAAACGTCAGCAATAATTAATATTTTTGCGTATGCATTTTTAGCGGTGTTTACAATAATGCCAACAATAGGCGTATATTCAAACGGCTTAAAGGTGGTTGATCCCGCCGGATTGTTTGCAATAGCGATTTTCGTTTGGCTTGTTGCGATATGTATTCGTGTTAAGCCTAAATACACTGAGGCTGCTGCTAAGTTGCGCGGCCGCGTGTTGGGGCTTAGAAACTATATCAATATGGCCGAAAAGGCACAGCTTGAGATGCTTGTTAACGAAACTCCTGAGATATTCTATAATGTCCTTCCGTTTGCATACGTGCTTGGCGTAAGCGACGTCTGGATGGACAAATTTAAGGATATTAAGATTCCTAATCCAACCTTTGTTGAGGGCGTAAACGATATTTCAACGTTTGACGCGTTTATGTTTGGCAATATGGTTGGCAACATTAATGGTGCGGTTGCGCGCAACCTTAACCTTCAAGCGATGCGCGCGGGGGCGGCGTCATTTAAGTCTGTATCGCGCTCATTCGGTGGCTGCAGCAGTGGCGGATTCTCTGGTGGTGGTTTTTCTGGTGGAGGTGGGGGTGGAAGCTCCTTCGGCGCCAGGTAAAAACCGCTAAATTGAGCGATTAAGTGCAGAAAATGCGAGGTTTACAAGACGTCACGTACACAGGTACGCTCTGTCTTGATAAACCTCTTTTTTCTTTCTTACTCATCTCAATTTAGCGGTTTTTACACGTGGCTAAGGAAAAAAATTGTAAAATAAGTTTGGGGCGATAAAAGGCAAAAGTAGCAAGGTGGAAACCGAACGCGAGTACGAAAGGTTCTCTTTTGGGTATCGGGCTTTTTATTTGTGTCATCTTCATCCAAATCTTGCGGTTTTTACACGTAACTAAGTTAGAGATGTGTAATATTAGTTTAGGCGTTTAAGTGCAGAAAATGCGATGCGGTGGCAATCTTAGCAGCGTCATTCCACGTGCAAGTGTGCTTGGCAAAGAAGGTGGGGGATATTTTTTTGGCGAATTGCTGAGTTGACAAATGCTTGCGGGTGCGGTATACTTGCGAGTGTAAAAAAGTAAGATGAAGGGGCGAAATTATGGAAAGTTGTTTGGCGAATGCGGCGGTTTTTGGCGTTGCAAGTGACGAGGTGAATTTGGCGCGCGATTTGGTGTCGGGCAAAAATAAGGATGACGGATTGTTTATCTGCGAGGGGCTTTGGGCGGCGGACAAACTTGTTGATGGCGGCTTTATAATAGAGCAGTTTGTTTTTTGTAATGCGGCGCTGGCGGGGCTTGCAGAAACAGACCTTAGGCGGGCTGAAAGGGTTGCGCGAGTGGCCAAAAAGGTGTGCAGTGTCAGTCAAAAGGCGGTTGAAAAGATAAGCGACCGCGACGGCGTGGACGAATTTTTCATCATTGCGCGCGCGAAAAAATGGACGCTTGCGGATATTAAAAATAAGTTTGGCGGGCAAAAAGAGGTTATGGCTATCGTGATGGACGGGCTTGAACAGCCGGGCAACATCGGCGCGATTTTAAGGTCGTTTGACAGCGCTGGGGGCGATTTTGCCATCATCGTTAACCGCAAGGCACGCCTTAACGGAAGTCGCCTTGTACGCGCAAGTTTGGGGGCGTCATTTATGCTGCCCGTTGTTGAAACAACTATCGCCGAGGCGCAAACGTGGCTTGAAGAGAATGATTTTAGGCCAATAGTTACGGACTTGCAGGCCACCAAAAACTATCGCGAGATTGACTATCACGGCCGTATCGCCATTGTTGCGGGCAATGAACACACGGGCATTTCACCGTCTTGGCGCAAGGTGAAAAACGCTCAAAGCATCATCATCCCAATGCTTGGCTCGGTTGAAAGCCTTAACGTCGGCTTTGCCTCAACCCTTGTGGCCTATGAAGCTGGCCTCACCAAATTCAAAAACATAAAATATTAAGCAAAAAATTTGATATTTGGGGTAGATGGCTTATGGGGAGTTTTATAACAATTGGTTGTGTTTGTAAAGATAATGTTGACAAAAATAAGTTTGTTGCAATTCTTAAACAGACACTAAACAAAAATGCTGATTTTTTTAAAAATTTTGAAATTAAGTATCCATTAACAAAAGATTGTAAAAAGTGGGTTACAAAAACCTTTAATTATAATGAAATTGACGAGAATCTTTTTATCTGTGTCAACCACAAGATGGCACAAATAAATTTTGATTATATCAATAAAAATATTCACATTAATGGAGTAATTATTGAGGTTGAAAAAGTAATTGGCGATAGTTGTGGAGTATTGTTTTCTATTCCAGAATCGGCATTTGCTAAAAAAAATACGGATGATATTGAGAATTATATATGCAATGAACTGAAACCATTAATAAAACTTGGATATGATTATATTTTTTGTGACAATGAGGCGCACATTGAATATCCAATAGATGAGGTCAAAAACCGAAAAGATTTATATTCGATTTTAATGCTTTCAAATGGAGGGATTACGCGGGCTAGTTGGAAGATTGACGGTTTATCTCAACGTGAAAATTAACTAAGAAGTACATTGTATGTTAACAAAACTTAATTGTGATAGTGTTAATGAGTTTTTGGAAGCTTGCCAAGGCAGATGCATTTTGGGCGAGAGGCCAAATGGAAATGATTGTCAGTTTTATCAATTAGAAATTGAAGATAAGTCCTATGGCGTGTGCGTGTCTGGGCAAAAGAACCAAAAACTGAAAACAGGGGTAAAAATTTTTATTGTTACTTGCTGACAGGCTTTATATTTTTAAGACCCATACAGGCGAGATTTTAAAAACGATTCAGCTTGATGTTTCGATTTATGATTTTGAGGTTAAAAGTGACGTGCTTTATGTGTTTGGTGAGTTAGATATTGTTGTGATAGACAGTAACTTAACAGAACTAAAACATATCTCGTTAAGTAGCATATTAACTGACTATCAAATTGAAGGTAATAAAATTAAATACACAACTGATGACAACAATACTTATTGCGAGAAAATACAATATTAAGATTATATAATATTTTTGTGATATTTTAATTTGATGTTTTTTTAAAAGTTGTTGACAACAGTGTTGAAAGAGAGTAAAATATACTTATCCATAAAGAGTGCGCGAGGGACAGCCCCATTGACCGCACAGCAACCTAGCGATACGCCAAGGTGCTAATGGCTGACCGATGGGTTTCTAACAAAAGAAAAATTTAATCCTATCGGCCGATAGGATTTTTTATGACAAAAACAGAAAATCTTGCGGCTAAACACGAGGCTGCAAAACAGAAACAACCAACCAAAATCGTGGAAATAAAACAAAAAGCCAAGGCTGAAAAGGCGTTAGAAAATAGTACTAATATGCCAAAAAGTGTTGGCAAAAATAACAACGAAGAACCAAAAGGTTTAACAAAAAATGTTGCAACGCGAAAGGGACGAATCAAAATTGCGGCAGGGCAATACAAACGGGTGGTTACAAGTGAAAGCGTCAACATTGGTCACCCTGACAAAACGTGTGACACAATTGCTGATGCCTTTCTTGACGAGGCGTTAAGGCAAGATAAAAACGCACAAATGGCGGTTGAGTGTGCTATAAAAAATGACAAACTTTTTATCTATGGCGAGGCAACAACAACGGCCAAAATCGACTATGACGCGATTGCGCGCGAGGTTTTAAAGGATATTGGGTATAAGTGTGATTTTAAAATAATTAAAGAAATCAGTCAGCAAAGTCCGGATATAAATCAGGCCGTTGTGCGCGATGAAATATGCGCTAACGACCAAGGTATGGCATATGGGTTTGCAACGCGCGAAACGGAGGAGCTTATGCCTCTTCCTATCACTATTGCCCACGCACTTATGAAAAAGTATGACGAGTTTAGGCGCACAACCCCTTCATTTTTTGCAGATGCAAAAAGTCAAGTTTCGGTTGAATATGTTGGCGAGAAACCAACACGAATAGATACAATTTTAATTTCTGTGTCACACGATGAGCGCCTTACGCTTGCCAAGATCCAGTCAATAATAAAGCAAAATGTTATTGACCCTGTTCTTAATAAATACAAAGCACTTTTAATAAACACGAAATACATTATTAACCCAAGTGGAAAATTTACTATTTGGGGGTCGTTTGGGGATTCGGGCTGTGTTGGGCGAAAGATAGTTGTTGACACGTATGGCGGAGCGGGGCGCGTAGGCGGCGGTTGTTTTTCAAGCAAAAATGCAACCAAGGTTGATCGCAGTGCGGCTTATTACGCACGCTACGTGGCAAAAAATATTGTTGCGTATGGCTTGGCTGATAAGTGTGAGTTGCAGGTATCTTATGGCATAGGGATGTCTCGGCCGATTTCGATGTATGTTGATTGCTTTGGTACTGAAAAGGCATCACTTAGCAAGATATATAAATTTGTTGAAAACAATTTTGATTTCTGTCCAGCAAACATTATTCGCGAACTTGATTTAACCACACCTCGTTTTAAACAAACGGCCTGCTTTGGACACTTTGGCAATCCTGAATATCCGTGGGAAAAAATAAAAAATTGCAAAATGTAATAAATAATAAAAAATTAAAAAACATTCGATGAGATGATTATTAATTTAATTATTAAATTAATTATAAAAAATTTAATTATGAACACTAATTAATAAA
>ULRP01086685.1_pt1 | contig 12688 bp, 10 predicted proteins | sample 1955521 | NCBI WGS metagenome assembly ULRP01 (sample SAMEA4835685, study PRJEB28245) | human gut metagenome | biome: gut microbiome; material: fecal sample | place: Denmark | collected 2008
GAAAAGCGCAAAACTGAGAATCGCGGAAAAGGTTTAACAACACCGCTTACGTTTCAGAATAAAAAAGGAGAAAACTATGGTAACCACAAGACGTTCAGAGGAATTAACCGAAACAAGCCGTTCGACTTCGGCTGTCGATTTACTCGAAAGAAAAGCTCCCGACATATCAGAAGAATATACGAATGCGCCGGAGAGAGAAGAAAATCTTGAAGAAGCTAAGATAAGAATGCAAAAAAATCTCGATAAGCTTCTCAACTACGACAGATATTCCGAAGCGACCGAAGACGTCGGCGTTGCAGACGTTGTCGATGCGCCCTCCGAAGAACGCGCGGAATCCGTAGTTTATTCCGAACCGGACGAAAACATCGTCAGCGCGAGCGAAATGGGTGCGGACGTTATTTCCGATGACGACATAAGACCTACTTCCACGACGATGCAGTTCGGAGAGGGGAACGCAGAACCCGTTCTCAACGATATGGCTAAGCAGAAAGAGGAGCAGCACGAAAGCTATCGTCTTAACGCAAAGGGCAAGTTCGTGGTCGCGTTATACGCGGTCGCGGTTGCGCTTATTCTTACGCTCATCGTTTTAAACACGGGCGTGCTTGCCGTTCTTTCGAGAAGCAATTCCGAGTATTCTGCCGCGCTTTCCGCCAAGATAGAAGAATATAACGCCGTAGTAAAGGAGATAGACTCGGCGTCATCGGTAGATTACATAATCGACGTTGCCGAAAAAGAGTTCGGAATGATAAAGTAATATAATAAGTCTTTTCGGAATATATTTATAACGTAAGTTAAAAAGTCCGTTCGGCTCACGACTTAAAAATATATAGAAATCCGAGAGGAGATAAAACTCATAAACGAATATTCAATAACTGTTTTACGAAAGAGGTTATTCGCAATAATTATTGCGGTAACCTTTTTATTTTTATGCGTTTTCGGCAGGCTTTTATACGTTCAGGTTATAAACGGAGAATCTTTGCAGAAAAAAGCGATAGATCAATGGACGAGGGAAATTCCCGTCGTTGCGTCAAGGGGTAAAATAACCGACGTAAACGGCGTCGTGCTTGCGGGTAACGACGATACTTATACCGTGTTCGTGCGGAAAAAAGCCGTAAAAAACAGCGAAACGCTCTGCGATACGCTGTCCTCCGTACTCGGAACGGACAGAGAATACGTTTACGGCAGACTGAACGGCACGTCGTCAAGCGAAGTAACGATAAAAAAACAAGTTCCTAAGCCAAAGATAGACGAGCTTCTCAAAAAAAATCTCGACGGGGTTTACTATTCGCGGGATAATTCGCGCGTGTATCCTTATAACGAGTTGCTGTCGTCGGTTCTGGGCTTTACTTCTACGGACGGCAAAGGTCAGTCGGGGTTAGAAGCGTATTACGATAAATTTTTATCGGGAAGCAACGGCGAGATTCTGTACGAAACGGATATAGTCGGCGTGGAGATAGAAAACGGCAAAGCTTCTTATATACCCGCTACCGACGGGCTGAACGTAAAGCTTACTATAGATTACGAAGTTCAGCAGCTTTGCGAAGCCGCAATGGAAGAAGCTATGACCGTTCACAACGCAAAATCCGCAAAAATGCTCGTATTAGATCCGCAGACGGGCGCGATAAGGGCAATGTGTACGAAACCGTCGTTCAGTCTTAACGAAGTGCCGAGAAACGACTTGTCGCTCTTAAACTCGCTCGGAAGAAACGGCATCGTCTGCGACGTGTACGAGCCGGGGTCTACTTTCAAGATACTGACCGCCGCGGCGGATTTGCAGGAATATATAGAAGGTAACAAATCCGCTTTTTCGCCGTCGCACATATACAACTCGTCAAGATTCCGGTTTATAGACGGGCAAAGGGTAAAATGCTGGAGTATGCACAACAACGGCAAGCATTCAAATCTCGATCTGCAGGGCGCGCTGAATAACAGTTGCAACCCGATATTCGTGGATATAGCAATGTCGCTCGGCAAAGAAACTATGTATAAATATATAGAAAAATTCAATTTCGGCTCGGTGACGGGCGTGGATTTTGCCGGCGAGGCGCAGGGAATGGTTCTTCCCGTGTCGGCGGTTCAGAACGTCGATCTCGCGAGAATAGCTTTCGGGCAGACGGTCGCGGTAACGGCTTTGCAGCTTGCGGCGGCAACCGCGGCGGCGGTAAACGGCGGCGTGTATTATACGCCGTATCTTGCAAGCGAAATTTACGACGATAACGGCGTTACCGCGCAACGGATTTATCCCAAAGCGAAATCGCGCGCGATAAGCAAAGAAGCATCGGCAAAGCTTGCGGAAATGCTCGAAGGCGTCGTGAGAGACGGCTCGGGCAAGCACGCGTATATAGAGGGCTACAGAGTCGGCGGAAAAACGGGAACCGCGCAAAAATACGAAAACGGCGTTATCGCCGCGGGAAAATATATCTCGTCTTTCGTCGGGTTTTTCCCCGCGGACGCGCCGGAATATCTCGCCCTCGTCGTAATAGACGAGCCGGAAGGGCAGTATTACGGTTCTACCGTCGCCGCGCCTTATGCGAAACAAGTATTTGAAGGAATCATAAAATTAAAAAACATAAAACCGCGCGAATAAGAATCAAACGCGAAACGTGCGGGGAGGGAAAACGATGAAACTGAAAAACCTGATAGAAAACGCCGGCGTCGTTTCGGTTACTGGCGACGTCGAAAAAGAAATAAAAGAAGTGGTTTGCGACAGCAATTCCGTTACCAAAGGCAGTCTTTTTATATGCCTTAAAGGCAGAGATTACGACGGCCGCGGTTTTATAAGACAGGTAGAAAACTACGGCGCGGCGGCGATCGTGACCGAAAAGCCGACCGAAACCTCTCTTACGCAGGTACTCGTGAAAGACGCGCGTAAAGCGATGAGCGTTATCGCCGCCAACTTTTACGGACACGCCGATAAAAAAATGCGGATAATCGGCGTAACCGGCACGAACGGCAAAACCACGACGGCGCATTTTCTCGCGTCGATTCTTATAAATTCGGGAATAAAGTGCGGAATTACAGGCACGCTCGGCACGTTTTATGCGGATAAATACGCAGAGCCTACTCTTACCACGCCCGACCCCTTGGCTTTGCATAAAACTTTTTTCGATATGGCGGAAGCGGGCGTAGAAACGGTAGTTATGGAACTTTCCGCGCACGCGATATTTCTCGATAAACTGTACGGAATAAAATTCGAAACGGTTATATTTACGAATTTCACGCAAGACCATCTCGATTTTTTCGGGGATATGGAGAGCTATAAACGCGCAAAATTAAAGCTTTTTCGCGAATACGATTACAAATACGCCGTGATAAACAGCGACGACGCCGTCGGCAGGGAAATAATCGGCGAAAATCAAAAAGCCGTTTCTTACGGCATAGATAACCCCGCGGACGTTTTCGCGATAGACGTAAACGAGGACGGTGACGGTCAGAGTTTCGTAATAAATCTGTTCGACTGCATATACGACGTAACGATAAATCTGATAGGCGCGTTTAACGTTTACAACGCGCTTGCGGCGGCAACGGCGGCGGCTCTTTACGGGATAACCCCGCGTGAAGTCGCAGACGGACTTGAAAACCTGAAAGGCGTAGGCGGGCGGCTCGAAAAGGTTTACGAAGGGGAATTCGACGTTTATCTCGATTACGCTCATACTCCGGACGGACTTGAAAACGCGCTTATCGCTACGAGAAGCGTATGCAAAAACAGATTGATATGCGTGTTCGGCTGCGGCGGCAACAGAGACGAAAAGAAACGACCGCTGATGGGCAAAATCAGCGGCGAGCTGGCGGATTTTACCGTTATAACGAGCGATAACCCGCGGTTTGAAGAGCCTATGGATATAATATGGCAGATAGAGAAAGGCACGCTTCTTTCTACGCGCGATTACGTGATAGTTCAGGATCGTGCGGAAGGGATAGAATACGCCGTGAATTACGCGCGCGAGGGCGACGTGATTTTAATCGCGGGCAAGGGCAACGAAAAATATCAGGAAGTTTTCGGTATAAAACGCCTTTATAACGACAAAGATACGGTAGAGGAAATTATTCGGAAATGCAAGACGTAAAAATTTGTTTTATTGCAATATTATGCGCGTTCGCCTTGTCGGTTTTGTCGGGACTGGTCGTTATTCCGTTTTTACGCAGGTTAAAAGCCGGACAACCCATACTCGAATACGTAAAAGAACATAAATCCAAAAGCGGAACGCCAACTATGGGCGGATTGTTTTTCATTCCCGCGGCGGCGATTATATTTTTCGTTTGCGGCGGCGGTGCGGGAAGGGTTGCCACCGTTTCGGTGACGATAGGGCTTGCCTTTATGCTCGTAGGCTTTCTCGACGACTTTCTTAAAATCAGACATAAAAGAAACGAAGGCTTAAAAGCCTATCAGAAAATACTGTTTCAGACCGCGATTGCGCTCGTGGCGGGTTTTTTCGCATACAGAAACGGAATTACTTCTTTTTTCGTACCTTTTTTTAAGGCGAAAATCGATATGGGGTGGGTAACCGTTCCGTTTATCGCTTTTATTTTCATCGCGATTACGAACGGCGTGAATCTTACCGACGGTTTAGACGGGCTTGCGGGCGGAACGAGCGTCGCGTATCTCGCTTTTATCGCGCTGCTTATCGTTGCCGAAAAGACGGCGTTTACGTATATGTTCTTAAAAAACGAAGAATACGAGTCGCTTGTTCTTCTCGCCTGCTGTCTTATCGGCGCGACGGTCGGGTTTTTGTGTTTTAACGTCAGTCCCGCAAAAGTGTTTATGGGAGATACGGGGTCGCTTTCTCTCGGCGGTTTCATCGGCGCGATAAGCGTGTTTTCGTTCAATTCGTTTTTTATTCCGATAATCGGCGCGGTTTTCGTCGTTTCGGCAGTAACCGTGATGATTCAGGTAGCGCACTTTAAAAGAACAAAAAAGAGAGTGTTTTTAATGGCTCCTTTTCATCACCATCTGCAGCTTAAGGGTAATTCCGAAACGCAGATTTCTTTTCTGTATCTCGTAGTAACCTGCATAACGGGGGCGTTGTCCGTCATATTCTATTTGTAAGAAAGAATATAAAAAAACGGGCGGTTACGAAATGTATATAAAAAATCAGAAGTTTCTTATACTCGGCGTGTCGAAAAGCGGTTTTTCGGCTGCCGGGTATATTTTAAAAAACGGCGGAAAATGTTATTTTTACGAAGAGCTTGAAAGCGACAGAATACAAAAAGCCGAAAACGAGCTTATATCTCGCGGCGCGATAAAAGTTTCCGCCGACGGGATAGACGAGGCGATAAAAGAATCGGACGCGCTCGTGATAAGTCCGGGCGTGCCTATAAATCACGAAGTCGCCGTAAAGGCAAAGACTATGGGTAAACGCATAACGGGCGAGCTGGAATTTGCGTTCGAAACGATTTCGCCCGTGATTATAGGCGTTACTGGAACGAACGGAAAAACAACGACCGTTTCGCTGATCGACGCCGTTTTAGAAAAAGCGGGGATAAAGCGCGAGCTTGCGGGTAACGTAGGTATTCCCGTCAGCTCCGTAACGGAAAAAACGGACAGAGATACGGTATTCGTCACGGAAGTATCGAGCTTTCAGTTAGAAAGCGTAAGCGACTTTAAACCGCACGTATCGTGTATTCTTAATATCTCGCCCGACCATCTCGAACGTCATTATTCTATGGAAAACTATATTTTTCTTAAAAAAAGGATTTTCAGAAATCAGAGAGAAAGCGAATACTGCGTTCTCAACTACGACGACGAAACGGTGAGAAGCTTTTACCCCGAAATAAAAGCCGCCGTCGTATGGGTTTCCGTAAACGAAAGGGTAGACGGAGCTTATGCGGAAGGCGACGTGTTGTATTATAAAGGCGAGCCTGTCGCAACGACTTCGGATATTCCGCTATCGGGAAAGCATAACGTGTATAACGCGTTGTTTGCAATCGCCGTCGCCAAACTGTTCGGCGTGAAAAACGAAGCGATCGTTTCCGCTCTGAAAAACTTTAAAGGCGTGCCGCACAGAAATCAAATGATAGGCGAGATGAACGGCGTTAAATTTTACGACGACTCCAAAGCGACGAACACCGCTTCCGCCATAACCGCCATATCCGATCTTTCCCTTCCCGCGGTGCTTATTCTCGGCGGGAGCGAGAAAGGTGAAAAATACGACAGGCTTTTTGCCGCGATAAACGATTCCAAGGTCATACATACGGTGATAACGGGCGCGGCGAGAGAAAATATGCTGCAGGCGGCGGCGCGCGCGGGCAATTTTGCGTTTACCGTTACCGATAAGTTTGAAAAAGCGGTAGAAATAGCCAAATCCGTCGCAAAAAGCGGACAATGCGTGTTGCTTAGCCCCGCCTGCGCCAGCTTTGACGAATTCCGTTGTTGCGAAGAACGCGGCGACGTGTTCAAAAAACTCGTTTTCGGAGGCGAAAAAAAGTGAATTCCGCGATAACGCTTAAACGAAAAAAAAGAGCGGGCGGCGATTTTTCTCTGCTCGTCGCTGTGGTCGCGCTCGCGCTTATCGGAACGGTTTTTATATATTCGGCAAGCAATTATACGGCTGCAAAAACTTATAACGATTCGTTTTTTTTCGTAAAGAAACAGTTGATCGGCGTTACGCTCGGCGCAATCGCTATGATTTTTACCGCTAACTTCGATTACGAAAAGCTTAAAAGGTTCACGATTCCCGTCGCCGTCATAACCGTCGTTTTGCTCGCGCTTGTTTTCGTGCCGGGTATAGGCGTAGAAAATTACGGGGCAAAAAGGTGGATAGGCTTCGGAGCGTTCACGTTGCAGCCGTCGGAGATTGCGAAGTTTTCGCTCATTTTATTCGGCGCGACGTATTTTTCCGAAAATCCCGAAAGGTCAAAAACGTTCAAGGGGATTCTGCCCGTGCTTGCGTTCGGCGGACTTTTGTGCGGGCTTATTATTATAGAACCTAATATGTCCATCACCGTCTGCGTGGGATTATTGACGCTCACCGTTATTTTTGCCGCGGGCGCAAAGCTTAAAAACCTGTGTTTTCTTATTTTGCCTGCGATAGCGTTTGCGGGGGTGCTTATCATCATCGAGCCGTACAGGTTAAAGCGACTCGCGGCGTTTATCGATCCCTGGGCAAATCCCAAAGGAGAAGGCTATCAGCTCCTGCAGTCGTTATACGCTTTGGGTTCGGGCGGCTGGTTCGGAGTGGGAATTTTCAATTCAAGACAAAAATACGCCTTTTTGCCGTTCGCGGAATCGGATTTTATTTTATCCGTCATAGGCGAAGAAACGGGTTTTATCGGACTGCTGTTTTTTTTCGGGTTGATTTTTTTTATAATCTTAAAAGGAATAAAAGCTGCCGGACGAGCCAAAGACGTTTTCGGTTTTTTGTTGTCGGTCGGCATAACGATGATTTTCGGAATACAGGCGGTCATAAACGCGCTCGTCGTTACGGGGAGTATTCCTCCCACGGGCTTGCCGCTGCCGCTCGTGTCCAGCGGGAACACGTCTATAATAATATTTATGGCGGAATTCGGTATAGTGTATAACGTTTCCCGTCAGGGCGCGGGAGTTTTCCGAATCGATTAACTTTTTTATAAGGTTTCCCATAAAATAGTATATCGACGTTTATCGGGAGAGAGTTATGGGAAAATTCGTAATCGAAGGCGGGAAAAGGCTCTGCGGAAAGATTAAAGCGGAAAGAGCTAAAAATTCCGTACTGCCCATAATAGCGGCGTCGCTTCTTACCGAAGAAGAGGTGGTGATAAAAGATTGTCCCGATATAGCGGACGTTAAAAATATGCTGGCGATCGTCGGAGAACTCGGCGTAAATTATCGCATCGAAGACGATAATCTGATTATGAAAAACGACGGTCTTAAAAAAAGTTGCGTCTCGCGTGAACTGTCCCGCAAGCTGAGATCTTCCGTTCTGCTTGCGGGTGCGTTGGTTGCCGTCAGCCGCCGCGCGGAAATCGCCTTTCCCGGCGGGTGCAGAATAGGCAAACGCCCCGTGGATATGCACCTTGCCGCGCTTAACGTTCTCGGCGTAAAAACCGAGGAATCGGAGACTTCCGTTTCTTTCTCGTGCGACAGGCTTTGCGGTGGAGTGATAGAACTCTCTATTCCTTCGGTCGGTGCTACCGAAAACGCGCTTATCGCGGCTTGCGCCGCCGAGGGCGAAACGCTCATAAAAAACGCCGCGCGAGAACCCGAAATCGTCGATCTTGCGAATTTTTTACGGGCGATGGGCGGCAAAATTTCAGGCGCGGGAACGGAGATTATAAGAGTTACGGGCGTAAAGAAATTTCACGGAACGGAATACAGACCGGTTTTCGACAGGATAGAAACGGGAACTTATCTCGTCGCGGCGGCGATAACGGGCGGAGAAATAGAAATTTCGGGGGTGCGCGCGGAAAATATTTCGGCTTTAATCGGTAAACTTTGCGATAATACTTGTAAAATGAGCGTAAAAAATGATATAATATATCTGCACGCGGGTAAAAGGCGTTCTCCCGTGTTCGTAAAAACAGGTTATTATCCGTATTTTCCTACGGATATGCAAGCCCAGACAACCGCGCTCGCGGCTGTGTCCGACGGGGTGTCCGTTATAGAAGAATCCGTATTCGAAAACAGATTTTCTTATACGTCGGAGCTTAACAAAATGGGTGCGGACATATCGGTAAACGGCAGAACCGCAATCGTGAACGGCGTGAAAAGGCTTTGCGGCGCGGAAGTCTGCGCGGAAGATCTGCGCGGCGGCGCGGCTCTCGTTCTTGCGGGGCTTAATGCAGAAGGCAAAACCGTCGTAAGCGGCTCGGAGCATATAGAACGCGGCTACGCGCACATAGAAAAAAAACTTAAGGAACTCGGCGCGGATATCGTAAAGACCGAGTAAACTAAACGGAAGATAATATATGAAAAACAGAAAAATTTGCGCAATACTCATCGCGGCGGCTTTTGTCGTATCCGCGATTTTTGCGTTTGTTCTTTTGTCTTTGGTTAAAAAAACCGACGTAAGGTACGAGGTTTCGGACGATACGGACGTGTCCGCGCTGAATGAAGCTTTCGGAGGTCTTAAGGGAAGGTCTTTGTGGTTTTTATCCGAAGAAGACGTGTTTTCGATTATAGACGATTATCCGTATTTTTATCTCGAAGGCAAACCTCGGAAAGTTTTTCCCAACGTTATACGTTTTACGGTAAAAGAAAGACGTGAAGTGTACAGGCTTTCTTACGGCGATAAAATTTACGTTCTGGACGAGGACGGGGTTTTGCTGTCGATAGAAGATTATCGGGAAGAGAGCAGAGAACTGATCACTTTACAAACGGAAGGAATTTCCGTTAAAGAAGCCGTTCCGGGTAAAGTTCTCGGCACGAGCGACGACGCGTTTTTCGGATTGTTTTTAGAAACGGCCAAAGCGGCGGAACTAACGGATAACATAAAGTCGGTAACGGTTTTGTCCGAAACGGAAAGAAAAGATTTCAGATTTTATACGTATACGGGCGTTATGATAGAAATTCCCGACGCGGACGATCAGGGCAAAGAAAAAACGCTTGCAGCGTTTGCCGCCTACAACGACAGTACGGACGATTATTACAAATCGTTCGATAAGATAACGGCGGTAAAGCTCGTAAGCGGCGAATTTAAAATCGAGTGGACCGAAAAGTCCCGTTAGAACAACGTTATAAAACGGAGAAAAATATGCGAAAGAAACATACTGCCGTTCTCGACGTGGGATCTTCCAAAATAACGGCGATCATCGGAGAACGGGGAATAAACAAAACCTTTTTGATAAAAGCGCGCAGGGATTATCCTTACGACGGTTTTTCGGAGAGAACTTTTTTCGATGCGGAAGCTTTGAAAAAAACGCTTATCGCTTCGGCGCATTTTATAAAAAAATCGGTCGGCGCGGAAGTCGATTCCGTTTTCGTGGGCGTGCCGGGCGAATTTACGGACGTTACCGTAAAAGACAGCCAGTTATCTTTTCCCAAAAAGAAAAGAATCACCGAAAAAGATACGGACAATCTGTTCGATTCGGCGTTCGTGCTGTCTTCCGCAAAGAAAACGTTGATAAACCGTTCCGCCATAGTTTTCGAGCTGGACGGATACAGACGGCTTGCAAACCCCATAGGAGAAGTGAGCGAAATTCTGAAGGGCAAGCTGTCTTTTATAACCTGCGACAATTATTTTATAGACACGATAAAACCCGTGCTTTCGGGTTCGGGTTTTTCGTCGGTGGAATTCGTATCGACCGCGCTTGCGGAGGCTATGTATCTTTTAGAAGCCGAAACGAGAGATAAAATCGCCGTGCTTGTAGATTCGGGTTATATCACTACCACTTATTCGCTTATACAGGGCGACGGAATTTTATATCAGAACACGTTCGATTTCGGCGGCGGATATATAACGGCAGCCCTAACGGAAAAATTCGGAATATCGTTTGAAGACGCCGAAGAGCTGAAAAGAAAAGTCAGCATAAGTTCCGTTCCGGCAGGAGCTTACGACGTGATTTCGTGCAGTAACGGCGGATATTATTCGGCGGAAACCGTCAGGGAAGTTATAAGAAGCTGCCTCGACGTTTTATGCGAAAGAATAGAGGAGTCGGCAGAAGCTTCCGGATACGCGATACCGGATTACGTGCCTATAGAAGTTACCGGCGGCGGCATTTCTTATATTCGCGGCGCAAGGGCGCATATTTCGGGAAGACTGGGAACTTTTGTCGAAATCGTCGCCCCAAAGATTCCTTTAAAAGAAAAACCGTCGGAATCTTCCGTTTTGTCGTTACTTGATTTGACTTTTTAGTCGTATATGATAAAATATATAAAGGCGGTCGCGTAAAAAAACCGACCGACGTTAAAAAAAATATCCAAATAAGAAAAATTTCATTTATTCACGGGAGGATTAACTATGTTTGAAAACGATAACTTTAAAGTAAGCTCTGCTGTTATAAAAGTGCTGGGCGTGGGAGGAGGCGGATGCAACGCCGTCAACAGTATGGTTGAGTCCAACGTTTCTTCTGCGGAGTTTATTGCCGTCAATACGGATAATCAGGCTCTTTTGCTTTCCAAAGCGGAAAGATGCATTCAGATCGGCGAAGCGCTGACGAAAGGTCTCGGCGCGGGCAGCGATCCCAACGTGGGAGAAGCCGCGGCGGAAGAAAGCAAAGACGAAATAGCGGAACTTCTTAAAGGAACGGATTTGCTTTTCATTGCTGCAGGTATGGGCGGCGGCACGGGTACGGGAGCTGCTTCCGTTATAGCGAGAATAGCTCGCGAACTCGGAATACTCACCGTTGCGGTCGTTACCAAACCGTTCTCTTTCGAAGGTAAAGTAAGAAACGCCAACGCAAATAAGGGCATCTCTAATCTCAGAAAATACGTCGATACTCTCGTTATTATTCCGAACGACAAGCTTTTGCAGTTTTTGCCGCAGCAAATCGGCGTTTTAGACGCGTTCAAGGTTGCGGACGATATGCTTAAACAAGGTATCGTCGGCATAGTTGACCTGATCGCGACGCCTTCGCTTATAAATCTCGATTTTGCAGACGTAAATACCGTTATGCGCAATCAGGGGCTTGCTCATATGGGTATAGGCAGAGCCAAAGGCGAAAACCGCGTTATAGAAGCGGTAAGACAAGCAGTGTCAAGCCCCTTGCTCGAAACCACTATAGAAGGTGCGAGATCCGTTATTCTCAACGTGACCGGCGGCAGAGATTTGTTGCTTTCCGAAGTCAACGAAGCGGCTGTTCTCGTTCAGGGTATAATAGATTCGTCGGCAAACATAATTTTCGGCGCGACGATAGACGATTCCATTACGGACGAAGTGAAAATTACCGTTATCGCCACCGGTTTTAACCCTCTTTCCGACGAAGAAAAAAACGCCGTTGCGGAAGAGGTGAAACAAGCCGCCAAACCTGCTGCGGAACATACGGAAAAGAGTTCGATTCCGCCCGTTCTTCGCGGAATGACCGAGCAGCCTAAAGAACAACCGCGCGTAGCCGTTGCCGGCACGATGGGTTCTGCCGTTTCCGGCGGAATGCGTCCGACTGCTCCCGCAAGACCCGCAGAACCGCGCGAAGCGTTGCACGTTCAGCAGTTGTGGGAAGTTCAGCCCGTTAAAAAGGAAATAAAAAATCCGGAGCCTGTTATAGAAAAACAGCCTGAAGAGCCTAAATCCGTCGTTCAGCCGGAAGAGAAGAAAGGCAAAGAATTGCCCGCGTTTATGAGAAAACTTTTCGGAAAGAAATAATATTCCGTTAAAACAACCAACGCCCGACAAAACGTCGGGCGTTGGCTATTTTAAAAGGCGAGTGTGGCATAAATACGGGATTGCGGCATATATTGAAATAGAAGAAAAATAAGGAGGATAAAATATGTCGTTTTTCTGCAATTTTCAATCGGATAAGTGTCCGGGGCCGATAAACGGTAACCCGCTTAACGGTTTGTGCGAAAAGGTTTGTATTCAGGCAAAGAAGGTTTTCGACGCGTGTATGCAACAGAGCCAGCTTACCGATATAGTTTTAAACCTGACGAACATAACGCCCGTTAGTCCTACATATCCGCTGACGTTTATCAGCGCGAAAAGTACCACGCAGGCGGGAGTTATCAGTAATCTGCTTATAGAACCGCTTGCCGAACGTCCGCATTCCGCGAGGGTGAAATGCGATATAACGATACCCGTATCTGTCGCTTTTACGGACGCCGCAGGCGTAGAAGGCGCGG
>ULRP01096375.1_pt1 | contig 12658 bp, 6 predicted proteins | sample 1955521 | NCBI WGS metagenome assembly ULRP01 (sample SAMEA4835685, study PRJEB28245) | human gut metagenome | biome: gut microbiome; material: fecal sample | place: Denmark | collected 2008
TTCAAGTTCCTCAAGACTATATCTTCTCAAATCATCTTTGCATTTTATCCCCATTCTAAATGCATCCATACATAGGAAGTCATCAAATCTGACTCCATGTTCCTTATCATTCAGATCTTCTACACTACGAAGCTTTATGCCTTGCTCTTCACAAATCTGATATAATTCCTGCAGCGTCGCCTGCCCCATATTACGAAACTTTATAAAATGCTCCTTTGGATATTCTCTCAATTCTTCCAATGACTCAAATCCATTTCTTCTTAGGACATTCCGCAACCTGCTCGACATTTCAATATCATCATAATCTGTTTTTTCAGCGTACATAACAACTCCCTTTAGCCATTTTATTTATCATATAATTTATCAACCTCAGCTTCATACACCGATTCAGTATGAGTATCAAATAGTACCCTCTCCACCAGATCAAAACAATCTGGATTATCCTGCAAAAACCGGTTTACTGTATGTACCGCAATCTTTGCCGCCAACTCAACTGGAAAACTATATACTCCAGTTGATATGGAAGGAAATGCAATAGACCTGATTCCATTATCCATTGCCAGCTTCATAGAATTAAAATAACAGTTAGCAAGAAGTTCCTCTTCTCTATTTCTTCCTCCATTCCATATTGGTCCAACTGTATGTATTACATAATCACAAGGCAGATTATATGCTTTTGTAATCTTTGCGTCACCAGTTTCACATCCATGAAGTGTCCTGCACTCCGCAATAGCTCCGGTCCTGCTGCTCTATTAATCGCACCATCTACACCGCCTCCGCCAAGAAGAGAGTTATTTGCTGCATTAACAATTGCCTGCACATCTGTTACTTTTGTTATATCTCCTTTTACTGTCTTAATCAAATACATTGTTTAATATGTGAGTTCTCGAATGGTTTATAACAAAAAATACAGCATACATGAAATTTCTCTCACATATGCTGCATCTTAATTAACTGTTACTGATTATCTTTATCTTCTTTATCTTCTTTTTTCTTTATGATAAAGAATATTCCAAGTCCTGCCACAATCACGATGGCTCCGATGATGATAATCCAGAGTGGATTCCATGAATCCTCTTTTGACTCGGTAGTCACATTGTTGCTGCCAGTTCCTGTACTGTCGTCTGCCCCGTTTCCATCCATCGGTGCTTCATCAATCACGATGGTGTAATCAGAAGCATGAGTGAAAGTCAGGTCAGCAGTTCCATCCTCTGCAATCTCATCTGCACAGATAAACTCAAGCTCTCCTGTAGTTTCATTGTAGTAGAACAGGTTTGCATAAAGTCCTACGTTCTTTGCTTCCATGTTGATGGAAAGGACTGCTGTAAATCCGAACTCGCCGTCATAGGCAAGGCTGATCTGGATAGAATATCTCTCTCCAGTCACATTATTGATAACATCCACAGGAATGTTATTACCGGCTTCTTCTCCAACCTTTACGCTGAAGTCGATGTCGCTTACCTTGTCAGTAGTAATGCTATTTCCGTTTACACTCCATGTAATGCCATTACCCATGTCAAACACAATGGTTACATCTTTGCCTGCGATAGTGTCAAGAACATCTCCCGGTACTACGGTAGCACCGTTCATATCAACCTTTACCGCATCGCCATCTTTTGCATCTGATGTTTCGTTCTTGATAACATCCCAGCCTTCTTTACCTGTTTCGTCTTTGATGAACGGCTTTCCGGTATCCGGTATTTCCGCTGGCTTCTTATCGCCGCCTTCTCCCGGTTTGTTATCTCCCGGCTTATTATCTCCTGGTCTATTATCATCCTTTAACTTAGCGATTGGTTTCGTATAGCTGTGTCCACACAATGAACAGGTATATGTCATCTCGCCTTCTTTTTCCTTAGTAGCTTCTACCGTTACACTGCTTGTATACTTATGGTTAAGCTTAGGAATTGTTTCTGTATAGCTGTCACCACACTTACATGTATATGTCTTAATTCCTGTCTGGGTACAGGTTGCTTCCCTTGTTATCGTACAAGTATAGTTATGCTCATGTTCTTCTTCAGGAAGCTTTGGAATCGTTTCTGTGTAAGTGTCATTGCAGTTTACACAGGTATAGGTTCTCTCGCCCTCCGCTGTAGTGGTAGGCTGCCTTGTAATCTCTGAATGATAATCGTGTCCGGTTGCGGCTATTGTCTTTCCTTTTTCAAGGACTGCATTACAACCACTGCAACACTTATCTCCGGTGTAACCGGAAGAAGTACAATCAGCATCCTTCTTACCCACCAGCTTTATGGCTTCGTGGTTATTCGGATTTAAAGTGCCATACTCTGCACCGCAGACTGAACATTTCGCCTTATGGGTACATGTTGCCGTTCCGCCGGAGTGTTCTTTTTTCTCTATGGCATGACCTGTACTGATACATTCTCCACAATCCTTACAATAGGTATCTCCTGAATATCCTTCCTCTTTACAGGTGGATTCCTTTTCACCTCTAACCTCAGTATTCTTATGTTCACAATCACTTCTGGTAATTGTGATTACCACTGATTCATTTTCATAATTGCCCTTGTCCGCACCATTGTAAACAGCAGTTGCGGTCACAGGCACACCTACTTCCAATGCAGTAGCCTTATCACTCTCCTGCCATGTCCAGTCTTTCGCTAAAGTAACTGTACCGACAGTTTTGTTACTGTATGGAACACTCATAGCCGATCCCGGCATATGCGGTGCGTCTTTTACCTTATTTACTGTGATGGTTACATCCGTTTCAACCGTGTTGTAATTTGCACGATCTGTCGGTGTGAATACCAATACATAAGTTGTCAGATTGCTGTCTGCACAATTCGGTGCAAGGCTTGCATCCTTCCAAGAAAATGTTCCGTCTACAAGAGTTGTGTCATTCTCACTGTACTGTACTTTTCCACCTGCTATTGTTGCATCTGATAAGGTCTGTCCGTAAGTAATAGCACTTACAGTAGGTTTTTCAGCCACATAAGCTGTTGCTGCTACAACCCTGACGGTAATATTCTTCGTTACCGGCACATAATTCGTGGTATCTGTCGGATTAAATACTGCTACATAGCTGTTCACATTTGTTGTAGGAACTGTGCCGTTTGTCTTCCAGCTCCAGCTACCTTCAACAGTCTTTTCCACGCCACCAACAGTCCAGCTTACGCTTCCACTAACAAGATCACTATCTGTTAATGCTGCAGTTGGATGATATACTCTGTCTGCCACTGTCGGAACAGTTGTCACATTCGGTGTCGCCTGACTTACGGTTACTGTGATTGTTCCGGTACATCCCTGATAAAGTGCTTCATTCTTCGGCACAAACTTCCATGTAACCTGATGACTTCCGGCATTCAGTACCTCATTCGGTGTTTCCCAGCTAAGTTTACCTGCTACCTCTGTTCCATTGGCTACAAATTTTGCTTCTGTGGTATTAAGCTTTAATGCACTTATCTTCTGTCCGTACACAAGGGATGTGCTGTCAGAAGAAACCTTTGCACCTGCCTTTTCCGTCACTACGAATTTATCAGCAATCTTTACAGTTAATGTATAAGTTACATCTTTATAATTCGCCATCGTTGCAGTGACTGCAATAGTTGCTGTAATTCCATCTGTATAGTTATCAAATGACTTCACATTGTAGGTAAGATTACCATTTTTATCTACCGATACATTTTCAAGTATCGTACCGGCATCTGCCGTTGACACAGAGTATGTTGTATTACCCTTATCTGCCGGAAGCATTCCTGCAACATCCACCGCCACATTACTTGCTCCCTGCTTATATGTATAAGCTGCCGTACCTGTTGACGGATTTAATACATAGTCTTTCTTTGCCACATTGACTTTAATCGTCTGCTCTGCCGCACCGGTATAACACTCTGTTTCCGAAAGAGATACTGTTACGGTGGCACTTCCTGCTCCCACAATCGTTACTTCTCCGGTATCGGAAACTTTAATGACCTTTTCATCGGAAACTTTATAGGAAATCGTTCCGTCTCCGGTTCTGCTACATCCAAGCTTAAATGCCTCATCCCCAAAGGTCGGGGTAAATTCAGTCTGTTTCAGTGTCAGCACTCCGTCTGCTTTTGCAACAGTATCCGAAGTATCATTAACTGTTCCTATGTATCCTTCCGCAGATACCTTAACTGTAATCTGTTTTCCAATTGCTTCGGCGGATACAATCTTATAAGTATTGCTGCTTCCCTGCTGAAGCACTGTATCGTCCGCGCAGAAAGTATAGGTTAATACAGCTCCCTGCTGTGCTCCGGTTACAGTTGCAGTTAAGGTTTCCCCATACTTTGCAGTTCCGGAAAGGCTTACGCTGCCTTCTAAGGTTGCGGTATAGGCAGATGTATTGGAAATAACATCACTTGCCTTATATCCATCTGTTTCCTTTGCCCGTACCTGTAAATCTCCTGTGTTGACTATCACGTTTCCAACTGTAACAGTACCAACACCGGTGCCGGAATCTACCGTAATATCCGTCCAACTTGCTCCACCATCGGTACTGTATTCGTAAGTAACTCCGCTTGTTCCGTTAAAGGTAAAGGTATTGTTTTCATCATCCACATTTCCATTCGTCGGTGGATTTGGATGTTCTGCCTTTGCTACCTCGGCGGTGGAATCCGTCAGTTCTCCGGAACAGTTTTCAGCGGTAACCTTAACTGTAATCACTTTTCCTACATCATCTGCTGTTAAAGTATATGTATCTCCGGTAGCAATCGCTGTAGTATCTTCTCCACGATACCATGAAACTGTAACTTCGCCGGCATCTGTCGCAAGTCCCTCATAGGATGCTGTCAATGTTTTTCCATATACTGCCTCTCCGGAAATGGATACAGTTCCCGTGATGGCTTCCTTTAATGTCTTAAATTTGCTATTTAAAAGATAACTTTCATTTCCTGCCTTATCCACTGCAAGAACTGCACAGTAATACTCGGTATTTGGTTTCAGGTCTGATAATGTAAAGGTTCCGGTTGCATTGTGATAATCAGATGCTTTCAAATTCTCTGTCGTAGCACTTGTTACCTCATTTATATCCGTACTATATAAGAAATAAACCTTCTCAAGACCGCTTCCATCTTCAAAAATATCAAATGTCACACTACCGGAGCGATCCTTCATGACCGGGGTTATATCAAAAATATACGGTTTCTCATCATCATGCAAAATGCCATCACTGGACAGATAGGTTACATTTCCGACATTGTCTGTGATTCTCGCATACACATAGTTGGTCCTGTTCGTCTTGATTTTAGGCTTATTGCTATTATCATAATCTTTCCAGCCACTCAGATTCTGCATATCTGAAATTTGTGTATATGCCTTGTCAGATACCAGATATTCTGTAGAGGCTATACCGGAGCCGGTATCCTCTGATGTAATCGTAATTTTTTCTTTGGTGTTGGTATAGAAGCCAAAGGAAATTTTCTCTAAAAATTTATCCCATGTACTTTCTTTTACCTGAATGGTTCCGGTTGGAGCAGCTTTATCAATCTTAATCTCTTTGTTTATGCTATCTGTAATGTATCCGTTACTGTCTTTAAAATAAAGAGTATAAGAATGTGTTCCCTCTTCGGTAACCGAAATGCTGTCATTCCAACTGCTTCCATCCGTTGATACCTGCCAGTCTGCTACGCCGATTGTGACATCTGAAGTATACCAGTCATTCGCACCTTTCGTTCCTGTTATATAATTATCCGGAGCAGTAATGTAAGCAATGGTAAAGTTCTTTGTAATTTCTCCTGTATAATTACCCTTTCCGGTAATCTTCACATAAGGAGCGTTTTCAGCATTGCTGCCTGCCACATCTGTATTGTTTCCATAAGTAATGTTATAATCTTCACCAAGAGTTAATGATGTCTCGCCTTTTTTTATGGTAATATCCGGCTTAATCTCATTACCTGTATAGTAGTAAGGGGTATCCACACCGCTAATACTGATACCAGAATAGTTGATGTTCTTTATATTACAGTACGAACAGCTTTCGCCAGTCTTGTCGTCGCCAAAGTCATGTTCCTTTAAGCCTTCCGCATTATTTGTGTATCCAACCTTACAAGGAGAACTTTCTGAAGGTTTATAGACTTTCGCATTACTAAAAACAGGAAAAGATTGTTTCTCACCATCATTATCAATGTTCTGTCCCCAGACCTGTGGTATCGTGCCATCTTCTCCCACTTTCTGTCCATCCTGCAAAAGGTATGCAACCTCGCCGGATGCAAACTGTGCAGCGGTTTTTCCTTCAGCCTGCCCTTCGACATCTGCGCCGTTAATGCCACCCAAATCCGTGCCTTCCGCTTTCAGATAATAGCAATTGTTTATCGTACAATTTTCACCATATCCGAACACGCCTCCGACATCATCATTTCCACTTACACTACCTGTGTTATAGCTGTCAGTTATCGTAACACTGCTACCAGTTCCACACACGCCTCCGACACATCCTTCTCCACTTACCACTCCTGTGTTATAGCTGCCAGTTATCGTACCATCTACACCAAATGCGCACACGCCTCCGACATAATGTTCTCCGAAAAAATAAGAATCAACGACACCGACATTCCGAATTGTTGCCATATATATATATTGTCAAACAAGCCAACATGACTTTTTTGGCTATCATTGAAAAAGAGTCCGCTGATGGTCTTTCCATTTCCATCAAAAGTCCCCTGATAGCCGTTATTAGCTGCTCCAATCGGTGTCCATGAAATGAAGTTCCCGCCGTTTGCTACTTCATTGGTCAGATTGCCGTCATCATCTGTTTTATATGTAATCCTGTCAAGCAGATTATTATTTACCGTGATATCATTCATCAGCTTCGCACAGGCTGAACTATTTTTAGTAACGTCTGTAAGAGTTCCGTTTACAAGTCCGGCGAACCAGTAAAGTTCTGCCGCCGAGGTAATCTGATACGGGTTTTCTGCTGTACCATTACCATTTTCCGGTTTTGTTGGTGTGATGGTGGTTGCTTCCAAAAGCTGTGCTCCACCCAGTTCTACATTTACTTTCAGTGCTGCTGCGTCCTCTGCGAGTTCATAGCCCTCCGGCAGATTCGCAGTAAAAGTATAGTTACCGCTGTACGCACCTTCCTCCGGGTAGTTTTCACATACCCAGCCTTCCAGAGTCACGGTTTCTTCCGCTCCATCCGTTTCTTCCGATTCGTTTGTTGCTTCTGTATCCTCTGTTTCGGTAACGGACGCAGATGTTGTAATCGTGGCTGTGATGGAAGCAGGAAGGAATGATACGATGTCATCAAAGGATACGATATAATCTTTGGATGCACCGGGAAGTGCCAGCACGTTTTCCTCCAAGTCCAGCATTTCCTCTTCATCATTCCATGTCCATGAGGTGATACGCTTTGCTGTCTCGGTTATTTCTTCCGATGTAGTCTGCTCCTCTTTTTCACAGGTCAGCACTTTTTCTTCCTCTGCTGCATTTACCGTAAGAGCAGATAAGTCCACGCTGCTTCCAACAAGGGCTGCCGTAAGCAACAATACTGCGATTCTCTTTCCTCTTTCTTTCCATTTTTTCATAATATCAATCCTCCTGTCCAAACTATGGTGCAGTTACACATTCTGTCCCCATAAAGATATTCTCTTATTTTCCAGTCATATTCAGATAGATAATATGAACAAAATCTATCATGAATTTCTATTTATCATTCTATACACTAACTCAGTTTTATTGTACTAAAAAAAGGCTGTTTCTTCAAGAATTTTTATTTGAAATTCAAATATATCTTTTTATAAACAAAAGAGCTTCCCTTGATTATCCTTGAAAGAGCACGATGCTCCATCCTTCTAATCTTAGAAAGCTCCTGATTTTTTTGTATATGAAACTTTAACCATCCCATAATGGCTGACTGAAAAAGAGTACAATAATTTTTTACTTTTATTGCAGCCTCTGAATATATCCTTCACTTACCATCCGCCTTAACGGTTTTGCTCCATACAGCAGACCTAATTCCTGATTTTCTTCTTCATCTTCCTCGGACAGTTCTACATAAGCACATCCTGCTTGTTTTCTTGCGTTATTTAATGCCTGATAGAATACTTCTTCATCCGTGATGTTGAAATATCCATGTCCGGAACCATGCGGAAAATACTTCTCTACCACAGACTGGAGCTCTCCATAGAACTTGTCATAGTCCCTGTTGTTCATAAGCTCAGTTCCATTCTCTGCATCAGCGTTCTTATAAGAACTACGCATTCTTTTTGTCGTTCTTTCAGTATCTATGCTGTCTACGCATTCCTTCACACGCATACTTGATTCTTCTATTGTCGTGGCGGACGGGCGGATGATATTCAGATAATCATCTATACATGACTCGGCAAGCTTGATTTCTTCAGGACTTATCTGTCCGTCCTCCTTTGCTTCCTCTATCTGCGTAATCAGTTCGTCCATACCATCTATGTATACGTTATCCGATGCTTTTTCCAGAGAGTAGCTTACCATCTGTGCTGCCGCCTTAAATTCTGTATCCATATCCTCAATCTCGGAATCCAGCTCCTGAAGCTCGTCAATGTACAGGTCTTGAAGTTCTTCTACCATTCCCTTTGCCTGCTCGATTCGTTTTGCACCATAGGCAACCATTTCTGACAGTTCCACTGGATCTTCCGGAAATTCCATATATGGATATGGCGTTGCCTCTATCCTCTCGTATTCCGGTGTCTGTCCCAATGACAGCATATCTATCAGGTCCTTGATCTGATTGATGGTCAGTTCCTCCAACAGAATGATTGGCTTTTCAATCAGTTTGTTCATATCCACTTCTTCTTTTACGGATATCTGTTTTCCAATAACGGTAAGCTCCATATTGACTTTTACAAATATCTGGCTTCCATTTACGATTATGCCAAGAAGTGCCTTGCTGATATAGAATACATTAAGCACACCCTGAATCACTTTGTTAATTGTGTTAAGGAAACCGCTACCCAGTTTGTTTGCAAGCGACAGTACCTTATTGGCTGCATCAAGAGCTGCCTCTGCCGTTTTCATCGCAAGATATATGCCGCCGATGGCAACCTCATAGCCTACGATTTTGGCTGTTTCCTTAGCCATCTTCGCCCACTGATACCATTTTGCTTTCCTAATTACCCTCCTGCACTCTTCGATTTTACTTTTGTATGAGTTTATCTCATTTTGCAGGGAGGATACTTTGTTCTTTGCATCATTGATTTTTTTCTGTGCATCATGTATCTTTTTGTCATATTTGGTTACTGCTTCATCCAGCAGGTACGTCAGTTGTTTCAGGTTATTCTGTAATCCTGTGCTGTCGAGAGAGACTTCAAATTCAAAGAACAGATTTTTCATTTTCTGATAATCTGCATTCAGATACAATGAAGCCCGAAACAGGTTGAAATAGCTTGTTTCAACAGCAATCCTTATGTTTTTGTTGGCAAAATATACCAGTGCATCAAAAGAAAATATTTTGCACAGTTCTATATGCCCATCTATATAAAAATTGCAGGCGTTTTTGGATACATCCATGTATAAAGTGACCGGTCTGTCTGTCACTTCATTTCTGTAAAAATCCTGTGTCAGCAGTTCCAATGTACTGTTTGATGTACTGCCAAGCACCGGGTTTATCCTGTTTTTCTCAGAACGGGAACCGCTGATAATAAGCACACTGTTATGTATTGGTGATACTTCCGCATATCCAAGAATGCCTTTATCATTTACTGACGAAAACATGACTTTGATTTTCTGTCCGAAAATCTCCAACTGTCCTGCAAAGAATACTCCCATATCAAAATTGTATCTGCCTATGGTCAGATGCTTAGATGCATAATATGCCTGCGGTGGAAAGGATAATTCTCCCTTACTGTTCAGCCAGTAATGGAACATGGTCTTTGTGTTCAGAACGTCACAGGCACTATCGCCCGGAAGTCTTGTCACACTTACATTGTCCTGACTCAGCAGATACTCCTGCTTCATTCCCGCTAATGCATTATTTACAGCCTGTATGATTTCCGCATCTGTAAGTGTCTTAAAATCAATCGTTTTACCGCCACCTGAACTATTGATGTCAAAGGCTGTGACGGTAAATATATCCAGTTCTTTTACTGACTGCGAATCAATTCCTGCAAGGTTTGATACCAGAGAGGATACCGACACTTCACTCATGGCTATGTTGATCATATCAAGCATTGGAACCGTACCATTATAGGATATGCTCAATGCTCCATACCACATAAGATTGCGGATATTTATCTGTGACATTGCCCCGATATTGATACCGGATTTGCCAAAGCCAAGCTCCAGCCCACAGTTGCAGATTGATATTTTTGTATTAGGTATCTGATAAACGCTTGTCGGCATGGTACTTGCCGATATTGATACATTTGTAAGTGTGAATTCTGCATTCACATAAAATTTTAATCCCGGAAAGCAGCTTAGTCCGATAGCTCCCGCCATCTGGAATTTCACATTATTGCTGCCAAACTGTGTATAGATTACTATGTTCTGACAGCTTAACAGTGCATTTTCAATATCCGGCACAAGCAGTGCACAGCTTACCTGTTTTCCACCCAGCCCCACGAATATATCCATCTGGTTTATTCCGAAGATTGTTCTCATGGCATCTGTAAATGGATATTTTGCCACTTCATCAAATCGAAAGGCTGTGCTTAATAGAAGGCTTCCTTCTATTATGGGCGGAACTTCCGGCAGGTACGAATATGCTTTGTACAATTCGCTACAGTTTATGTTCGTATTACGGTAAAGGAAGGTGAAGCTGTGTATTCCAAACACATACATCACTTTCTTTACTACCTGTGCCAGCGAATCGTTTTCCCCATTGATAATTTCCTGCGGAAGAAGGGCAAAGGCAACCAGTTTTCCCTGTTTTCCATCATAAGCCAAAAATTTTAGTGCTTCTGTACGCACCTCCAGCATGGTCTGCTGATTGCTATGTGCAAACAGGGCTTTTACCTCAAAATCGTTCAGCAGTTCCACGTAATCCCCTACTTTTTCTTTCGTAACGCTGCCAAACAGTTTTAGAAGTTCTTTCAGGCTGTCTTTGGTTATTTCCACTTCCGCAGAAAACAACAGCTCATCTTCGATGCAACCTGCCAAAAGAGTGGTTTTGACACCGCATAATTCACCTTCCATATTCAAGGAACTGTTCATATATTCTTTTGACATCAAAACCACCTCGCTTCTTAGATTTCTTTTAACAAATCTTCCGGTTTGTAAAGATTCATCTGGCTGATAATCTTACTTCTCTCTGTGTTCCAGACTGCTACACCGACTCTCTGAATATTGAAAATCTTGAGGCTTTCCGGGAGTGCTTTTGAAGTATCAATTTCAAGCTGGAATGCGTATTCTGTATTGTTTACCGGTGCCGCATTTTCCCCTGTACTGTTCGTACTGTCCACAACCGAATAAAAATATGCCATTTTTAATACAACTTTGATATCTTTAAAGCTTAACCCCAACGATTCAATACAATCAGTTAATTCCTTAACCTGTAATTTTGCTGTATCATCCAAGCCAATCAGATAACAAATATCGTTTATCATGTCATTAATGGTAATTCCTCTGGCATCTGCCTGATCTGTAGGCATCAGCAGATAATATTCCTTATCATTTGACTTGTAGTACTCTGCCACAAGCTTTGTTCCAAGAAGTTCAAAGTCTACTTTAATCAAAGCCTGCATAATGTCTGGTTGCTTTACTACTACCGTTGGGGTAACATCTGCGCTGGTTGGTGTTACAACTTTTGTGTCTGCCATAATTTTGTCCTCCTTTTTATTTCATAAAATTGTTTAACTTTATTGCCAAAACCGCCTGTTCTAATTTCATATAAGTACGTATAGTGCCTGCCTTATTGTGACGACTACACAATGAAACCAGATAAAAATTATTAGGGTCAATTTGTCCGCCAACCATTTCATATACATGTGCACCTGCTGGGTATACAGAATGTGCACATGGAATAGCAATTTCATCACCATTTTCATCACGTTCATATATATAGTTATCTACTGAGCATCCACCTACAAGACCATTTTCTAATCCTATTTTCTGATACGCAGCTCTCATAAAATCTATCCAACTATTATAACCATGTTTTGGATCTTTACTTGTACCTTGCATATTCACTATCTCAGTTCCAGCTTGCATCAACTTAAATCCTCCTAATGTCGATGAAACATTTGTAATAATACAACTTGAAGGATATTCTTTATCTGGATTCCATACTTCTAAAAACTCTGCTGGTTTATCCTTTTCTTTCCGTTGATATACCATTTTCAAGTTGTTACCCAACTCTTTAGGTAATCCTAACTTCTTCCATTCTTTTGTTTCTGGCAACTCCAAAAAAATTGCTCCGTCGTTCTTCTTTCCCATAAAAAATACCTCCCATAATAATCTTTGTTTTTCTCTTGTTAACTCGCTTTTTCTCACATTTTCATTTCTTCATAGAGATATTTTCTAAGTCTATGTCATTCCCCTTGGCCATGAATCATGGATATACGGATGTTTAGGGTACACAAAACAAGACGTCGTCTTATTCTGCTATGATCGGCCTTTCTTTCCCCAACTCCTTACGGCAGCCTAACCTCCCATGTCATACAGGATCTCCTTTACTTCTGGGTCCTTAATTCCTTCGTTCTGCTTATCCATAAAGGGGCGTCATGATGCTCCTTCGCTGAGTCTCTGCTCTGATGGTAAGAAATCTGACTTGGCT
>ULRP01077212.1_pt1 | contig 12635 bp, 10 predicted proteins | sample 1955521 | NCBI WGS metagenome assembly ULRP01 (sample SAMEA4835685, study PRJEB28245) | human gut metagenome | biome: gut microbiome; material: fecal sample | place: Denmark | collected 2008
GTGTCCACGTCGGGATTGCTGGCGTATTTCTCCTTGGTGCGTTCGTTGTGGGACTCAATATGCCCAATTTCCGGCCCCTTATATTTGGCAAAGCGGAGAATGGCGTACTGTGCTTTCATCGGCACGCCCCTCGCTTCACCCACACGATGTTGCAGTCCAGCACGTCGGCCAACTCTACGACCTCTTTGTAGCGGATGCTCTCCCGCTGCAACTTGGCAGACAAATTGGAAACGCTGTCGCTCCAATCGTGTTCCTCGGCCAGCCGGTCAACGACCTCCTGCATGGTAAATCCGGCGCGGACGATCTGCGCCTTGATCTCATTTCTGATGCTCATAAAATCCTCCCAAATTCTTGTGATGAAACCAGCGAAGCGGGTTTGCATTTCCGAAAACCTGCTTCGCTGTTTGGCGTAATATCCTGTTTTCCTCAAATCCGCTGGAAACGCGGCGGTCAATGCCCTCTTTATAAGTGAGGGGTAGTTGAACTTGAAAACATCCATCCCATCCGCCCATCCATCCCGGATGTTTGGGATGGATGGGATGGAGAATTTCGTGTCTGATCTCATAAAACCGGCGGCGCGACCAGCGCCTCGATGCCCCAGAAGCCGTTGACTCGCTTGCCGAGGGCGTTCTGAATGTGATTGTCGTGCTCTAATCCGAACTCATCGGCGTGCCTTTTGAGCGTCATGCTCACCGTCCGCGCGGCAAGCGGCTTATAGGCGTTGTCATTGCACCACATGGTATAGATAGCGTACAGATTGGCCGATGTAATGGTGCTGTCGGCCTTCAGCCGGATATACCCATCCGAGCGCAGGAACAGCAGCACATTGTCGGCCTCGCGGCGCGCATCCTCGCGGTTTGCCTTCGTCTGACTGCTTTCCGTGAAGCGGAAGTTATTACTTTGCAAGCGCCGCAGCCCTTCGAGACACCAGAGGAATATCCCCTCGATCTCGCCGCAGAGCTTGTCCGCGAGAAAGGGGTCGTCCTCCCGGTTCGGCGGCTTTTTCTTCACTGACAAAATGAGCTGACGGCGGTAAAAGCCGTCCGAGTGGTCGTAGAGCGATTCCAGATCCCCGTTGGAAAAGGCCAGAAACCGGACGTACATCTTGCCCTGATAGCTCTGCTCGCCCTTGCGCTCCAAGTCCATCGGCATTTCGGCGGTGATGAGGGACTTGAGATAGTGCGTGGATTGCAGCGCCTCCAGCTTCATGTCGTCGTCCACCATCACAAGCTGATGCTCCAAGTCTGCTCTGGCAAAGGGGCTACGCTCCACCTTGGCGATGCTGCCGTTTTTCATGTTGCTGCCCAGCAGCTTCTGCATCACCACGCCGATGCGGCTCTTACCCTCGCCGCCGTTGCCCTTGAGCAGCATCATGACCTGCCCGCGGTTCGTCGGAATCAGGCAGTAGCCGAGGTATTCCTGTAAGGTCAGAACGTCCTCCGGCTCCAGCAGGTCAGACAAAAACCGCAGCCAGATCACCGTCTGCGGCGCATTGGGATCGTATCGGATGGGGAGCCGGTTGCGGCAGAACTCCTTTTCGGTGCGAAACTCGCCATTGAGAAACAGCGTGCCGTTTGCCACATGGATCCGATCCTCCTGAATGGGCAGCTCCGGCGTGTAAGCCTCCAGCTTGAGCGTTTCCAGCAGACTGGTGGCGCGGCGGGACGTGCCGCTGGTGAAATGCGGGCGAAGCATCTCATAAATCTGCTTCCGAATGCTCTCCTCGTCGGCAACGCGACCCTCCACGGTGAAAAAGCTGCCGTCCACGCAGACCATCGGGTGCGCCGATAGAAAGTCCTCGCAGAACAGGACTTCGTTGAAGTGCTTGTCCTGCATCCAGCGCGGCGGTTCATTTCGTTCCATGTGCTTCCTCCCTGAGCTGCCGGTTTCGCGCCTCCATCCGCGCGAGCCGATCGTCCTTCTGCAAGTCGGCCACCACCTCGCCGCGCTCCTGCGGCGTGCCGAAGGCCAGAATGTCCAGCATATTTTCGATGCGCTCGAGCATATGGCAGGCCTCCGCATAGCGCGGGTCGATGGCATCCTCCGGCGATTGCGGCGCGCAATGCGTCTTCCAGTCCTGCAAGATTTGCAGGTAATCCCCCAGCACACGGAAGCTGCGGCTTTCCAGCTCCGCCTGCGACTTGCTGCGCTTCAGTTTCCTCAGAACGGATGGCTTCTGCTCGACAATGCCGAAGTCTGCCGCCAGCTTTTTCGCCGCGTCATAGCCGCTCAGGCCGAACAGCCTTGCCGCAAGGTCGATCACATCGCCGCTTGCCCCGCAGCCGAAGCAGTAGAAGTACTCCTCGTTCAGCTTCATGCTGGGCGTGCGGTCGGCGTGGAAGGGGCAGCAGACCATGCTGCCACGGTTTACTTCCAATCCGTAGTATTCGGCAGCCTCTTTCACGGAAACTGCCATCTTGATTTGTGTAAATAAATCCATACCTGTTTCCTCCTGTAAAATAATTGAACTTCGCCGTTCTACCCGATGCCGTTCCTGCCCGAGTCCTTACCCCGGCGTTGCCTCTTCCTTGGTACGCTGAATGCGATACTTATCTGGAAAGCATATCCTCATCGGACGGTCATGAAATTTTCAAGGTTCTGCGTGGTTTATGTCTAAATTTTAGTAAGAAAACAGGCCCTTTCCCGTATATCCAAGAGGTAGGAAAAGTGGGGTAGAAGTTGAAATTTTCCACGCTTTGAGACACAAAACGGAAAGGCATGATATAATGCAGAAAAATGGAAACAGAGGCTGCTGTATGCAAGTTAAGCTGACAATCGGAGAGCGGTTGAAAGATTTACGAGTAGAGCGAAAGCTGACCTTGGAGCAGCTTGCTGCCGAGGTGGGTATCTCGAAATCCGCACTTGGCAAATATGAAGCAGATAACGGCAAGGACATCAGCCCGTACAGCATTCTGTTGCTGGCTGACTATTACGGTGTTTCTTGCGACTATCTGATGGGACGGACGGAAACAAAAAATCACCCAAACACAGCTCTGCATGAGCTGCATTTGAGTGATGCTTCGATTGATATATTAAGAACAGGCAAGTTCAACCACCGGCTGCTGTCGGAGCTGATTTGCCACAGGGATTTCCAGCGGCTTATGCTGGATGCGGAGATTTACGTTGACCGGATCGCAGATATGCGGATCAAGGATATGAATACGGTTCTGGAAGCTACCCGCCAGATAGTTCTGATGGAGCATGGCGAGGAAGCTAACGATCTGTACCTCCATACTCTGAAAGCGGCGCAGATACAAGAGGAAGAATATTTCGGGCATCTCGTTGCGGACGATCTGAGCAGCATCCTGCGGGACATCCGGGAGGAACACAGGACAGATGCTCTGACTGCGGACGATGACCTGTCCGCTGTCGCTGTGCAGAAGCAGTTGATGGAGGCCGTACATTTTGAGGGCAGCTCCGAGGAAAAGAAAATCCGCGCGTACCTTGCAACACTTGGAATTGATTACGACACGCTCACGAAAGAAGAGTTTGTTTCTCTGATTGGAATCCTCAAGAAGTCCAAGCACATGAAAACTCCCATCAGCCAGCGTGGGAAAACGACCATGACCCACGGCAAGGGAAAACGAAAGAAACGCTGAAACGGGGAGCGTCGCTGCGGCGGGACGAGGGCTGTATATACCTTCACTTCCTTTTCCGGACAGGCGGATTTTGTTTTTCAAAAATCCTGCATTTGTGTTATCCTGATGTCACAAAATCCGCCTGTCCGCCTGCCGCTGAAAAGCGTCTGCCAACCGCTATCTGTCCGTACAGCAGATGGCGAAGCCAGCCCCTTTCCAGTGTCAGCCGGAAGCAAAGGTATAACACACTAGACTTTCCTACGGAAAATCGTGTGCCAACAGGGATGCTGCGCGCCCCTATTGGAAACCCTGCGTCAAAGGGGATTTTCCCCTCTGAACTCCCCATATTTTCTTCGCAGACGGGTACCCAAACTGTAAAAACGCAGTTTGGAACACCTGCTCAGAAAATGCAAAAGGAAGTCCGTACCGATGAGCGGCGGACTTCCTTTTTTGCTGACAATCTGAAATCGTTACGATACAGCTTTCGATTGTCATCGCCTGCGAGGGGACATGATGCGTAGCAGGCGACAGCCAAATTCTAATTTTATCATTAATGCAAAAATGAGAAAATTGATATTGACAGCGATGTAATTCAAGGATATACTATAATTGCATCATTCGATAAGATTTGATGAAATTGAAATTCAAATGAGGGCAGTGCATGAGAGCGTTCGACTTCAAAACAGAATACAACAAATTGCTGACGCCAGAGGTCGTGGCCTACCTGACGCAGATTCACGAATACAAGGGACAGCAAAATCTCTTTATCGAGGCCAAAGCGGATGCGTTGTCTGAACTTCTGGAAGTTGCGAAAATTCAGAGCACAGAGGCATCTAACCGCATCGAGGGAATTATCACCACGGATGACAGACTGAAGAAAATCGTGCGTGATAAAACAATGCCAAAAACTCGCAGTGAAAAAGAGATTGCCGGATACCGCGATGTGCTTGCAACGATCCATGAAAGCCACGATTTTATTCCTCCAAAGCCATCTATCATTTTGCAGCTTCACCGGGATCTGTACAAATACAGCGGTAAGTCCATCGGCGGCAGTTTCAAAAATTCGGACAATGTGATTGCTGAAGAACTGCCGGACGGCCAGCAGATTGTCCGGTTTGAGCCTGTTCCTGCATGGGAAACGCCGGAGGCCATCACCACACTGTGCGACGCGTTTCAGACGGCCATGCAAGACACCGACCTTGACCCGCTGCTGCTGATTCCCATCTTCATTCTGGATTTTCTCTGCATCCACCCCTTCAATGACGGGAATGGCCGCATGAGCAGGCTCCTGACGCTGCTGCTCCTGTACCGCTCTGGCTATATCGTTGGCAAATATATCAGTATTGAGAAACTGATCTCCGATACCAAGGAAACCTATTACGAGACTCTGCAAGCCAGCTCCTATAACTGGCATGAAGGGACGAACGATTATGCGCCTTTTGTCACCTATATGCTGGGCGTTCTGGTGGCGGCTTACCGGGATTTTGAAAGCCGAATCGAGCTGCTGACCACCAAGGGCCTGTCCAAGCCCGACCGTGTGCGGGAGATCATCAAGAACCACCTCGGCAAAATCACCAAGAGTGAAATCATGGCCAAATGCCCGGATATCAGCCAGATCACCGTCCAGCGCGCACTGGCGGATTTGATAAAGTCTGGAGAAATCTTGAAAATCGGCGGCGGGCGCTACACTTCTTATACTTGGAACAGGGAGAGAGAATAAATGATTACAGGTGAACTGAAAAACAAAATCGACAGCCTCTGGGATATTTTTGCGGCGGGCGGACTGGTGAACCCGCTGGATGTTATTGAGCAGATCACCTATCTGATGTTCATCCATGATCTGGATGACACCGACAATCTCCGGGCCAAGGAAGCTGCCATGCTGGGGCTGCCGTATCAGAGCATTTTTGCGGATGAGGTGCAGGTCGGTGACCGTACCATCGACGGCCAGCAGCTTAAGTGGAGTGTATTCCACGATTTCCCCGCCGGAAAGATGTACAGCGTGATGCAGGAGTGGGTGTTTCCGTTCATCAAGAACCTCCACGGAGATAAGAACAGCGCCTACTCCAAGTACATGGACGATGCCATTTTCAAGCTGCCCACGCCGTTGCTGCTCTCCAAGGTGGTGGATGCGCTGGACGAGATTTATCGCCTGATGAACGAATCTCAGGCGGTGGATGTGCGGGGCGATACCTATGAATATCTGCTGAGCAAAATTGCCCAGTCAGGCCTCAACGGCCAGTTCCGTACCCCGCGCCATATTATCCGCATGATGGTGGAGCTGATGGACCCAAAAGCGGACGATGTGATCTGCGACCCGGCCTGCGGCACTTCCGGCTTCCTTGTTTCTGCGGGTGAATACCTGAAGGAGCATCGTAAAGAAGAAATTTTCTTCAACCGCCAGAAGAAGGATCACTATATGAACCACATGTTTTTCGGCTACGACATGGACAGAACCATGCTCCGCATCGGCGCGATGAACATGATGACCCACGGCATTGACAATCCCTTTATCGAATACCGGGACAGCTTGTCCGATCAGAACCCGGACAAGGAAAAGTATTCTCTGATTCTTGCCAATCCACCGTTCAAGGGCAGTCTGGATGCCGACACCGTTTCGGCAGATCTGCTGAAAGTCTGCAAGACCAAGAAAACGGAACTGCTGTTTTTGGCTCTGTTCCTGCGGATGCTCCGCATCGGCGGACGCTGCGCCTGCATCGTGCCGGACGGTGTGCTATTCGGCTCGTCCACCGCACACAAGGCCATCCGAAAGGAGCTGGTGGACGGCAACCGGCTGGAGGCCGTGATCTCCATGCCCGGCGGCGTATTCAAGCCCTATGCAGGGGTGTCTACCGCCGTTCTGATTTTCACCAAGACCGGCCACGGTGGTACAGACAATGTGTGGTTCTATGATATGACCGCCGACGGCTTTTCGCTGGACGATAAGCGCAGCCCGGTGGCAGACAACGATATCCCTGATATCATTGCACGGTTCCGCAATCTGGATGCCGAAAAAGACCGCCAGCGCACGGAAAAATCCTTCTTCGTGCCCAAGGCGGAGATCGTAGAAAATGGCTATGACCTGTCCATCAATAAATACAAGAAAACCGAGTATAAGCCCGTGGAGTACCCGCCGACCAGCGAGATTATGGCCCAGCTGCGGAAGCTGGAGCAGGAAATTGGCGCGGCAATGGATGAGCTGGAGGGAATGTTGAAATGAAAAAGAGAGTATATGACTACATTTGCAGCCACCCGGATGCAAGCATTCATGATATTGCGTCTGCAATAGATAAACCGGAAATGGAAGCCTTGAATATTGTAGATGCTCTTCATGGGGAAGGGTATATTACCTTAAGTCGAATTGTTCCGCTCAGCCCGGAGAACTTTGACAGCTGCCGGTACTCTGCGACTGGCAAGCAATATTTTGGTGATTAAATTCGGATTTGTGGGGATGAATGGATGGATAAGACAACAGTAGGGAACCTGTGCAAACCATATATAGGACAGTTAAAGCTCGATGACAATACATTGATCGACTATTTTGATATTGCCTCAGTTGATAACATAGAAAAGCAAATTACTGGGTATACGACCTATAAATTTGCTGAAGCGCCCAGCAGGGCTAGAAAAAAGGTGGAAAAAGGAAATATTCTTGTTTCGACAGTCAGACCAAATTTGAATGCGGTTGCCCTTTTTGACGAAGAAACAGAAAACATGCCTGTTGCATCTACCGGATTTTGCGTGCTGGAATGCAAAGCGAATACGTCCCCACGGTTTTTGTTTAGATATCTTCAATCCCAATCATTTGTAAGGGCAATGGTTTCTCAAGCTACTGGGGCAAGTTATCCCGCAGTAAGTGATAAGATTGTAAGAGACACAAAACTCCCAGCGTATTCGTATGAAGAACAGATTCAAATTGCGAATGTGCTGGATGCTACGGCAAACATCATTAGCAAGCGAAAACACCAACTCCAAAAGCTGGACGAGCTTGTCAAAGCCCGATTCGTTGAATTTTTCGGGGATATGGTTTATAATCAAAATGGTTGGAAAATGGTCAATCTCGGCTCAGTTTGTGATGTTAGGGATGGCACGCATGATTCACCAAAGTATTTCTCAGAGGGGTATCCGCTTGTGACATCGAAGAATGTAACAAGCGGCCGGATTGATTTTGCAGGTTGCAGCCTCATCTGCAAAGAGGATTACGATAAGATTAACGAACGGTCCAGAGTTGATTTTGGCGACATTTTGATGCCTATGATTGGTACAGTTGGAAAACCAGTTATAGTTGATGTTGACGTAGACTTTGCAATAAAAAATGTTGCTCTTATCAAGTTCTACGAAAATTCAATGGTAATCAACTTTTTTGTGCGAGCGCTGCTTCAATCAGACTATTTTGATCATGCTGTAATAAGTAAAATCAGAGGCGGAACACAAAAATTTATTGCACTTAGCGACATTAGAAAGCTGGAGATTTATTTGCCGCCGATGGATATACAAAAAAAATTTGCTGCCTTCGTCGAACAGACCGACAAAATGAAAGCCGCTGTACAGAAGGCGTTGGATGAAGCACAACTGTTGTTTGACAGTCTGATGCAGAAATATTTTGGGTGATTTTATGAAATACTTGTTTTGGAACACACATAATAATGAAAACATTAATCCAATATTATGTGATTTAATTATTGAAAATCATATTTCGGTTGTCGTATTGGCTGAATACACTGCCAATATTGACAATCTAACTATATTATTGCATGATGCTGGTGCTATAATGAATCAAGCTTCCACCCAAGGGTGTGATCGTATACGTATTCTAAAAGAAGCTGGAATCTGCATAATGCCAGAGCTCCAATCTGACCACACATCTACTCAGATTATTGGTGGAAACACTATCCTATGTTGTGTACATTTAAATAGTCAAATATATTCTGACAACATTGAAAGGAGGGAGATTGACATCGAACAGATTATCTGCGATATACGTATACTTGAAAAAAAGTTAAACACAAAGCAAACAATTGTTGTTGGAGATTTTAACGTCAACCCATACGACAAAAGTTGTGTAAGTGCCCGTTATTTTCATGGCATTCCGATTTATGAAGAAGCTACAAGAAAATCCAGAATTGTTGCAGGAAAAGAGTTCGAGATGTTCTATAACCCTATGTGGAATTTTTTGGGAGACTTTGACGAACCATACGGAACATATTACTGCAATTCTGGAGATACGGTTAACCCTTATTGGAATGTATATGACCAAGTTATTATTCGCCCTGCTTTAAGGAAACGTTTTGTTAATGATAATTTGCGAATCATAACTGGGACGGCAAAATTATCGTTACTAGACGAAAAAAGGCACCCTGATTGCAGTATTAGCGATCATTTACCCATTACATTTGAGATTATGGAGGACGAACATGAATAAAAAATTAGATTTTACCGGAATGTTAGATTTTGGTGAGATGGATTTGACAGCTCCCAGTAAAGTTGTAGATGAAATTCTTCGACAAGTTCCAGAAGCGACAAATAATATCATTTTCGGACGTATTAACGAATATTTCGGCCATGTAACTTCGTATACGACGATAAAAACATCTTTAGCTGAAACCCTTGAATCGATAACCGGAGAAAAGCGAGTAGATATTCAGGACAACTTAGGCAAACAAGGTGAAGAGGAACATAAATATGAATGCGTTCTATATACATCTGCTTATAAAGATTATAAATATAGGATGTTTTTTATGAAATACGGTATTGCGCATTATCCTGTACAATTCACGTTGGAAGAGAGTATTGCTCAGAGTATTCAAGGCATAAATACTTATATCGTTACATGTAATAATCGGGAAGCAGTAGAAGACTTGATGCTTAATATTCTTACTTCAAAAAAGGTTTTAAGTGTAATGCAGGAGCTTATTCAAGTTTATCAAGCCCAGAAATACAAAGAAGCAACTGGTATAGAAACTGCTAGAGATGTATAATAAAAAGCGTATGAATCCCTGTAAATATTTCTAAAGGAAGAAGTATTATGACCAACTTTGACATCTTCGCAACCATACCGCAATTTGAATCCTTCGCTTCCGTGGCCATCTCCGCGGAGCGGATTCTACATATCGACCCGTCTGCCTGCGTCTTGAACTGCCGCAGGGCGATGGAGTTTGCCGTGAAGTGGATGTATTCCGTGGACAAGGCGCTGGTTATGCCTTATCAGGATTCTCTGGTGAGCCTCATGAATGCCGAGGACTTCCGGGACATCGTGGGCGCAGACATCTGGCGGCGGATGGATCTGATCCGCCGCATGGGAAACAACGCCGCCCACACCGGCAAGAAAATCACCGAGGAGCAGGCGGCGCTGTGTCTGGAAAACCTCTATGTATTCTTGGATTTTGTGGCCTATTGCTATGGTGAGAACTACACAGAGGGACATTTTGACCGTTCCTTGCTGATGCAGCCCGCCGAAGCGCCCGCAGTTCCTTCGCAGACGATACCCGATGTGGATTTTGCAGCCCTCATGGCGGAGAACGCTGCGCTGAAGGAGGAACTCACCGCCCGCCGAGCCGAGCAGCAGCAGACCTATGTGCCCAAGCCCCTCGACCTGTCTGAGTACAAGACCCGCAAGCTGTATATCGACACCATGCTCACAGATGCGGGCTGGACAGAGGGCAAGGACTGGCTGAATGAGGTAGAACTGCCCGGTATGCCAAACAAGTCCGAGGTAGGTTATGCGGACTATGTGCTCTACGGCGATGATGGCCGCCCGCTGGCAGTGGTGGAGGCTAAGCGCACATGCGTGGATGTGGCCAAGGGCCGCCAGCAGGCAAAGCTCTATGCAGACCTGCTGGAGAAGAAGTATCACCGCCGCCCGGTCATTTTCCTGACCAATGGCTTTGAGACCCGCATTACGGACAATATCTATCCCGAACGCAAGTGTGCCGCTATCTACTCCAAGCGGGATCTGGAAAAACTGTTCAATCTCCAGACCATGCGGACAAGCCTGAAAAATGTCATGGTGGATCGGAAGATCGCTGGTCGCTACTATCAGGAGGGCGCGATCAAGGCTGTCTGCGACGCCTTTGCCCGCAACCGGCGCAAGGCGCTGCTGGTCATGGCCACCGGCTCCGGAAAAACGAGAACAGTTATTGCCCTATGCGATGTGCTGCTCCAGCACGGCTGGGTGAAAAATATCCTGTTTCTTGCTGACCGCAACAGTCTGGTCACCCAGGCCAAGCGCAGCTTTGTGAATCTGCTGCCCGATCTCTCCGTTACCAATCTCTGCGAGGAGAAGGATAACTACACCGCTCACTGCGTCTTTTCTACTTATCAGACCATGTACAATGTCATTGACAGCGTACAGGATGAAGACGGCAAGCTCTTTACCTGTGGGCACTTTGACCTTGTGATCTGCGATGAGGCGCACCGCTCGGTTTACAACAAATACCGGGATATTTTCAATTATTTCGACGCGCCGCTGGTTGGACTGACGGCCACGCCGAAAGACGAAATTGACAAGAATACCTATGAGATTTTTGAGTTGGAAAATGGCGTGCCCACCTATGGCTATGAGTTGGCGCAGGCGGTCAAGGACGGGTATCTGGTGGATTTTCTGTCGGTAGAGACGAAACTGAAATTCATTGAACAGGGCATTGTCTACGATGAACTTTCCGACGCGGACAAGCGGGCCTATGAGGACACTTTTGAGGACGAGAATGGTGAACTTCCGGAGAGTATTGCATCGTCGGCGCTGAATGAGTGGATTTTCAATGAAGATACCATCCGGCAGGTGTTGAATACGCTGATGACCAATGGCCTGACCATCGACTATGGCAGCAAATTGGGCAAAACCATCATCTTTGCAAAGAACCACATCCACGCCGAGAAAATCCTTGAGGTGTTCAACAAGGAATATCCGCACTTGCCAGGTTTCGCCAAAGTCATCGACAACTATATGACCTATGCACAAAGCGCCATCGATGAGTTTTCTGATCCGAAAAAGCTGCCGCAGATTGCCATTTCCGTGGATATGCTGGACACCGGCATTGACGTGCCGGAGGTGCTGAATCTGGTGTTTTTCAAGAAGGTCATGAGCAAGGCGAAGTTCTGGCAGATGATTGGGCGTGGCACCCGTCTGTGTCCGGGGCTGATGGATGGTAAGGATAAGGACAAGTTCTACATCTTTGACTTTTGCGGCAACTTTGAGTTCTTTCGCATGAACAAGGGACGGCCCACTGCCAATATGATTGCCTTACAAGGAGCGATCTTCCATCTGAAGGCCCAAATTGCCTTCAAATTGCAGGACTTGGCGTATCAGACGACGGAGCTCATTGCCTTCCGCAAGACGCTGGTGGAGGACATGGTGCACAAGGTGCAGGAACTGAACAAAGAGAACTTTGCAGTGCGCCAGCACCTGAAATATGTGGAGCTGTATGCAAATCCCGATAACTATAACGCCCTGACCTATGAGGACACGCTACTCATGGGGCAGGAGCTTGCACCGCTCATTACTCCGGAAGAGGACGATGCCAAGGCGCTGCGGTTCGATGCGCTGATATATGGCATTGAGCTTGCCTATCTCGCCGGAAAGAAATACGGTAAAGCCCGCAGCGACCTGTTCAAGAAAGTTTCCGCCGTTGCATCTGTAGCGAATATCCCGGAAATCATGGCGCAAGCCGAATTGATCGACAAAATTCTGCATACGGACTATGTAGAGAATGCCGGAATCAACGAATTTGAGCATATCCGGGAAAATCTGCGAGACCTTATGAAGTATATCCCGCAAACCAGCGTGCGCTATGATACGAATTTTGATGATGAGATTCTCTCTGTAGACTGGAATGAATCAGATTTGGAAAATGATGACCTTAAGAACTACAAGGCTAAAGCAGAATTCTATGTGCGGCAGCACATGGACAATGTGGTGATTGCCAAGCTCAAAAGCAATGTCCCCCTGACCGCGGAAGATGTACAGGCACTGGAGAAAATTCTTTGGAGTGAAGTCGGCACCAAGCAGGACTATGAGGCCGAGTATGGGCAAAAGCCGCTGGGCGAGTTCGTGCGGGAAAT
>ULRP01036884.1_pt1 | contig 12593 bp, 10 predicted proteins | sample 1955521 | NCBI WGS metagenome assembly ULRP01 (sample SAMEA4835685, study PRJEB28245) | human gut metagenome | biome: gut microbiome; material: fecal sample | place: Denmark | collected 2008
CTTATACTTTTGGAATCCATCCATTAATTTTATTGAGTTTGTATTTTCGAGCAGTCCAATCTGTCCTCCGCCCAAAAACAAAGCAAAAAACACTGAAAAACCAGAAACATGAAACATTGGAAACACTAATAGGTATCGAATATCATTTGTTCCAAATGCACGAAGAAGAAACTCCGCTGATTTCATCTGTGCCTCATATGTTATCATGACACCTTTGGGTTCACTTGTTGTTCCTGATGAATATAGAATAGCAAGCACATCATCGCTGTCTTTTGATGGCTCAGAAAAGTATTCTCTATCAAGAAACAAATCACCCGTTTTTATATTAAAAACCGGATATTTTTGTGTCCATTTATAAGCATACTTTTGATAAATTTCTTCATCACATACAATGCCGCTAATGTCTGATTTTTTCACCAAAGAATCCAGTTCTTCCTCTGGCAGTTGTGGATTCAATACTACGCTTACTAGTTCAGAAATAGCAAGCGCGCTCACCGCAATACACCCAAATGGAGACATCGGTGTTAATACAAGTACACGGTCATTTCTACGCAGCATACTCTTCTGAAATTTCTGCATTAATAATTCACATTTTAATCCAAAAGACCGATACGTTATATCATCCTCTGTCCCATCTGATTTTATGTAAGTCAAAAAGACTTCTTCTGCTTTTTTCCCATCGCATATATTGTATATTTTTTCAATAAACAGATTTCGCATCGCGTTATCAGTTTTTTTATTTGACATCTTGTTACCCTTCCGTCACGCTGTCATCATAATCCTGTGTTCCGCCAAGTTCACCATCTACATAAATTCCTTCTGTTCCAATGTCATCAAATACAATTTCCTTTTCCTTCGTTTTCTCTGTATCCCGGATCAGCATGAAGGATGCCGACAATTCCGTACTATATGGATCCTTTTTTTGAAAATACATGTAAGAACTTCCATAAACTTGTACATGCCCTCCAAAACTGTATTTCCGATCATAGAAACGAGATGGAGAACCGTCATACTCAAACCCTTCATAACTTACATTATTCCCAGTTTCATCTGTAACAAGCCCTAGTGAGTATTTTTCTTCATCTTTGTACCAATAAGAGATTTCGCTCTCCTGCTCTTGATATGTATAGTATTCTTCAGCAGACAGATTTCCTACATATACTAAAGATTGCTCAATTTGATTTTCCTTCATTTTCGCCAACTTTCCCAACTTAGAAGCACCTCGTCCTCCCACTTTAGAATCAGACGTTTTTGTACCCAAGGAATATTCTGAAACTGAACCATCTGAGCAAAAAAATCCTATTCTTGATATCTCCTGATCCTTACCTATCAAATCATCATCTTCTTTCAAATATCCAAAATAAGCAATAACATCATTTTCAAATAATTCTGAAAACTTCATGGTGTTATCTTGTGCATTAATCCCACCGTCGCTCACATCTGTCTCATTCGCCTCGCCACATCCGGTCAATATAAGCATCATACTGCACATGATAGCAAGTACTGAAAAGATTCTTTTTTTCATATTCCTCAACTCCTTTTTTTCACCGTTATAAACCTAGTTATAAAGTTTTGCATTGGTAATCAGCATGTCTCCATAATTTGCATGGTCTGAACCCGCAGCAATTTTCACATACTTTGCATGATTAATAGTAACATCAAAAGAAATGGGTTGTGTTTTATAATTAATCTTTGATGCCTCATAAATTACTACTCCGTCAGCAATAATCTTCACCCATGAAACAGCACCATCATCTAAGCTATGTGAACGAATAATATTTCCTGATAATTTATTGTATTTTCCATCTAGATAATATTCAATATAACCACGTCCTTGCCAACCTGCATCAACGCAAATCGGATTCGTAATCGAATTTCCCCAACGATCTTTCATTGAACCTTCATAGTTTTCTGCAGCATAACTATCAAACGGCTCCAAACTCCACAAATCCTTCCAAAGTTCCACATACTGGTAAGCCAAATAAGTGTTTCCTACACCATCCTTAACACAAACAGTATAATATCCCGGTGTTGTCACTTGAAATGACTTCTGATCGTTTTGCATTGCCGTATAATCGGCTTTTTTCTTTGATTGCAGCCAGCCCTTCTGATAACCGATATAGGAAATTCCATTATTATCCCACGCAGAAACGGAAACCGTTCCAACTTTATTTGCAACCGTGTAGCCTGTTTTTACCGATGGCGCTGTTTTGTCAATGCATTGAATCTGAATATTGCGGACAGTGTACTTTCCGGCTTTGTTTTTCAACCGTACCGAATACCAGCCATTATACGGAGCACTAAAAGATTTCTTTTTCGTGATTGATTTTGCACGCTTCCAATATTTGTTTGCTTTCTTTGTGACTTTTCCGGCACGATAGCGAATTTCTTTTATTTTCGCTTTCTTTTTTACCGTGACAGATACCTTTACACTTTTTCGTGTAACAGCGATTGTTGACGGTGTCAAAGAAAATTTCGTTGCCTTTTTTGCTGCTTTCGCAGGTGTTGCCAGTGTTGCCACTCCAAGCACGAGTAATGCTGTTGATAAAACTAATTTCTTCATAACAATTCCTCCAATTTTTGTTAATTCACGTTCACATCATAGCACATATTGTTCTATGAATCAATAGTCCATTTTGTTCTAATAATATCAGATGTACTATGTACAATTTATAATATTACTGTATTTTGCTCGGATTTCATCCGTTTAAAATCACCCTTAATCCTAGGAGGTTTTTTACATGAAAATGCAGCGTATTCGTGATCTGCGAGAAGACCACGATTTAAAACAAACAGACATTGCAGACTACTTACACATTAGCCAGCGTACGTACTCACATTATGAGACAGACAGCCGGAGCATGCCGATTGAAGTACTAAAGCGACTTGCTGTCTATTACAATACAAGCATGGATTACCTGGCGGAACTTACCGATGAGAAAAAGCCCTACATAAGAAGCAAAGAAACACTTCCAAAATAAAAACACATCGCTTCCCTTTGCAATGTGTTTTTATTTTATATGACCTGCATAATTTTTTCACAGCGAACTCACATCCACCAAATACGCCCTCTTTTTATTTGTTATCAAAATTTTCTTCTGCGTTTTCACCAGATGAATTTCCATATCATTTCTTAATTTCCTCGGAATATTCATCTTCTTCCACGTATGATTTGTGAGTTGAATGAGATAAACCGCCTGTTTTTTCTCCTCCAGATTTCCAAATAATACATAATCACCACTTACATCAATTACATCGCCACTATCCTTAACATCCGGAATGGTAAATGACTGATTTCCGGTAATTTCATAAAATTCCAGTGATTTCTTTTTGTGGTGGTAACGGTAAGACCATTTCATATTAACAAGGCCGACACCTGAATATTTCTTCTCAATTCTCATGGTCTGTAAATTTACTACGCATGTAGAATCCTCTTCTGTACTGTTTTTAAAAATTGACTCACCGTAGGTTAAAATTCGGTTTTCATCCAAAAACTCAATTTCTGTTGTTCTGGCATATCCATTCACGAGTTTCTGACTTATTTTTTTCTCCGTCTGCGAAGCAATATCAAAGACTGACCAGTAGCCGTCTCCCCTGTGATTGCACAAAATTTTACTACCTTCCGGTGACATAACAAAATTGCATATCATGTTACCGCCGGATATTTTTTTCACCGTTTTCTCTGCCAGATTGATTTCCACCAAATAACCTTTTGTCGCATTTTTTTCTTCTCTTACACCGTAAATTATGCCGTTTTTATAATAAGAGAAAATCTCGGTAATTCCTCCCGTGTAATTAAAGGCATAAATTTCGTTGCCGCTTGCCACATATTGAAAACCGCATTTTTCCCCGTCAAGTACACTTTCAAAAGCAACCAGTGTCATTTTCTTTAATCCATTGGAAACTACTGTGTACACATGGTCTACTTTTTCCTCATCTCCCTCAAAATGATATTCACTGATAAAACTTTCTTTCTCTCCGACCACCATCATGTTTTCCTGTAATTGTATCGTGCCATCTTTTTCCGCCTTAACGTCTGCCACCTGTTTCGTTGGTTCTGGATTTAACTCCACCTCGGTGACATTTTCCTTGCCAAACATATTTTCCAAAAGCGATTGAAACACATTGGATTTCGTTGCCGCCACAGTTACAAAAGTTCCGCACAAAAGGAAAATCACTACCGCCGCAGCCGCTGTCCGAAGTTTTTTCATTGAATTTCTCCTATGGGAAATACCCTGTATCTTTTCCGGATTCAGTGCCTCTTCCACCCAGTCTTCCGGGGCTTTAATCTTATCTATTTTTTTAATATCCATCATTATGCCTCCTGTTTAATCCCTGTTAATTTTTCATGATAGCAGCGAGTTTTTCTCTGCCTCTGCGAAGTCTTGATTTCACCGTATTCACACTTGTATGCAGCATTTTTGCAATTTCACCCGTGCCATATTCTTCATAATAATAAAGCACAATTACTTCACGGTATCGAAAAGGTAATTTTCGCAGAGCCACAACAAGCTGCTCCGTTTCTTCATCTTCTATTTGCAGAGAGCCAGCCTTTTGGTTCTCCTGTGGCACATATCCAATATCCACATTTCGATTCCAGAACTGCCTGTGGTAATCTCTGCATTCATTTCGCGCAACTGTGTAAAGCCACGCTTTTATGTGTTCTTCCTCTCGAAAGGTTTGTTCTGTCTGATAGAGTTTCAGAAACGTATTTTGAAAGCAGTCCTTTGCCGCTTCCTCATTCTGCGTCCAGACAACACATAGTCTGGTTATGTCATCTGCATACTGCCGCACGACGTCCTCATACTCTATCCCGGCATATTTATTTATCATTGCCTGATACTCCTTTACTACAATTTCTTTTGCATGCATGGTAGAAAATAATTACTTTCTATATAATACACGATTTGGATGGGAAAATGGGTGCAGGATTTTAATAAGAGAAAACCTCACCCCATAATATCAAACAAAAATGAAGTTCAATTCGTGAGAGACTATAATGCGAAACATTATCTTGTCTCGATACGAATGAACTTCATTTTTTTATTCCCACACTATTCTTCTCACTCTTGCATGCCGGCATGGGTCATGCAGAGGGTCATTTTCCGAATATCCGCATCTTCCCTCAAAACATTCCAGACTTCTGGCATGATATACGAAAATATCATTTCCATCCTTATCTTTTGTAAATGAATTGTGTCCGGGTCCAAATTCCTCATGTAAATCTTCGGATGTAAGCACCGGTGTATTCTGCTTAGTCCATGAATCCCGCTTTAGCAAATCACTTCCCTCTTTGGCAGAAATTACTCCTACACAATACTCCGGACCAGTACCGGACGCTGAAAAGAAAACCATTATTCTGCCATCATGTTTGACAACCGCAGGTCCCTCATTTACGGCATAGCGGACTTTTTCCCAATCATACTCCGGCTCCGTTAAAAGCATCGGCAGTGAAATTAGTTTCCATGGCTCCTCGCGATTAACCTCTCCCAAATACAGGCAGGAAATTTTCTCCGGACTATGCTGCGCCCAAATCACATAAGAGCGTTCACCATCTTCAAAATATGTCATATCCAAGGAAAATCCGGTGAAAGAAAAATCATCCTCTTCCCTCTTTTGGAATTTCCCCTTTTCACTCCAAGTTCCGGTATATGGATCATTGCTGTCGCAGACAAGAACGTGGAAGTCAAATGCCCAGTTATTTTCCTTGTCCTCACTTCCGGCATAAAACACATACCAGCGTCCTGCGATATAATGCAGTTCCGGCGCCCAGATAAAACGATGTGTTAATGTTGTATCTGCCACTTTCCAGATGGTAATTTCTTCTGCCGATGCAAGTTCTGAAATATCTTTTGCCCGCCGCAAAATCACACGGTCATATCCATCCTTGTCGTCTGCACTTTTCATTGGATAAGAAGCGGTGAAATAATAAAATCCATCCGGTCCCAATGTAATGTATGGATCGGCACGCTCCTCAATAAACGGATTTTGATAACACTCTTTAAACTGCATTTCTCGGTCCCCCTTATTTACTTCCTGATTTAATAAGTGTACAACAATCCCCCCGTTATCGCCATGTCATTTCGTGACCTTGTTTTGGAAAAATGTTACCAATTTTCTTTGACACAAGAAGGAGTAACATGGTAAAATCAAGCAAAAGGGGGACTATTCATGGCTGCAAAAACATTTGACGAAGTATATCTGGTAAATTATTCATCCTACGATGATGTCAATCTGTATGAGGTCGGATGTCAAAAATGTGACCCATCTTACGGATATGGTCCAATTATCCGCAAATTATATATTCTGCATTATGTCGTAAGCGGTGAAGGTCTTCTCCGTATCCAGAACAAAGAATTTGCCGTAAAAGAACATGATATCTTTGTTATACCGGCTCATACACCATCCTATTACGAAGCCGGCGAAAACAATCCATGGAACTATATCTGGATTCAGTTTGATGGCTTCAAAATCAAGGAAATGCTGAATCGCTGCGGTTTATCAGAAACAAATCCCGTTCTCTCCCTGCGTGAACATGCCCCAAAAACAGAACGTTGTCTGCGGAATATTCTTACATATCACGAGGATGAATACGCCTGCATTGGCAATGTATATCAATTATTCCAGCATATGGTTCAAGCAGCAAATCTAGATAAAAAGATGAAAAAAAAGAAAACAGATGCGCTGACTTATATTCAAAACACCATCTGTTTTATCAGACAAAAATATTCAGACCCAATCCGCATTCAGGACATTGCGGATTATTGCGGATTAAACCGCTCCTATCTGACGCGGTTATTTAAGCACGCCACCGGTTATACACCACAGGAATATCTTGCGCAGTACCGCATTAATCAGGCAAAACAATTGTTGAAAGAAAGCTCTATGTCTATCCAGCATATTGCCTACTGTGTCGGATACAATGATGCTTTTACTTTTTCCAAACTTTTTAAGAGACAGACTGGATTTTCCCCATCGGATTACCGTGATTTTTCCCATAAAAAAACTCCGATTACGGAACACACACTGCATACCGTAATCGGAGACAAAATCGAGTAATTCTTATCGACGGAACAATCCTTTTTTCTCATAAGGCTCACTTGTATGGGAAACTAATTCATAACCAATTTCTTTAATTTCCTTTTCAAGCATAGGAATATCTAACGATTCCTCGCTGATTACAACAGTTTCTCCTTTTTTTGCAGAGGAAGAAACTTTTTTCACCTTACAATGGTTACGAATCAAATCATTCATATGCGATTCACACATGCCACACATCATACCGTCAATTTTTAACACGGTTTTTACCATTGGAATCATCTCCTTTAACACATTTTCATGTCTATTATAGCAAGAGATTCACCCTTTGTAAAAGATTATTTGTTTGTTGATAAAAATGGTTGCAGAACACCTGCCATCTGGTTAATCGGCATCGACTGCAGATAAATCTTACCGGGACCAGTCACTACGGTGTTAAAGAATCCTTCTCCACCAAGCACTTTATTTTTCAGTCCCTTAACGGTTGTAATATCCATCGTACAGGTTGTATCCATCGCAGCTAAGTAGCCGGTATCAATAATCATCTGCTGCCCTGCTGCCAGCTCATATTCCTTTACATAACCATCAATTTCTACAAAAGCCGTACCGTTGCCGGAAAGTCTCTGCATAATAAAACCTTCGCCACCAAACAGACCGCCACCTAATTTTTTCTGGAACGCAACCGATAATGTCACTCCCTCCGTAGAAGCAAGAAATGCGCTCTTCTGTGCAATTATCTCATTTCCATTTCCAATTTCAAATGCCAAAATCGAACCCGGAAAACTGGAAGCGTATGCAATCTGTCCAGGTCCGCCTTCTGCTGTATAACGGTTCTGAAACATATTTTCGCCGCTAAACATACGTCCAATCATTTTTCCCATTCCGCCGCCGGATGTCTCCATTTTCATATTTGGTGTCATCCACGACATAGCTCCTTTTTCGGTAATCATAGACTCGCCTGGCTCCAAATCGCAAATAACAACCGGCAATGGTGCTCCTTCAATTGAATATTTCATATGTATAAAATCTCCTTTCACAAATCAAAATTTGTTTCATTTTAACATAATCACTACGCACTTTCTATCATCACTGTAGAAACGGTTGGAAAAATGTCACAACTGTTTACAGCCTATTTGGTCGCCGCATCAATAAATGAATAAAATGCAGCTTTCGGATCATCCAATCCACTGCCAAACAAAAGACATGACGTAGGTTTTCTCCATGATATGGTATCATAAAGTCCCCACACCGTAACGCCGGTAATACCGCGGGCATTTACGGATTTATCACGATTTTCCTGCTTGGAAATAAGCAGTTTCATAATATCGGAATAATGATTTGCCAGATCCTCTTCTGTCTGTCCATCTTCGATTCCGATATCCAATTCTGTAACCTGAACCTGAAGTCCGGTTGCCAAAAACTTATCCACTGCTGTTCCATATTTTTCAAGAGACGGATAATTCACGGTAATATGGCTCTGCATACCGATTCCACCACAGATTTTTGCTTCTTCTCCTTCATTAATGTAATTGATGAGTTCTACAATTTCATCTGCAACATCATACTCATTATAATCGTTGTAAAATAACGTAACATCCTCTTGCAATCCATATTGTTTTAACTCATCATAAGCAATTTCATAAGCTTTTTTCACATAAGTCGGTTTCAGACCCATGTTACCATAAACGTCCATCCAGCTTGTAGCTGCCGGATCATTGGTACGGTGTGTATACTCATTCGTAATGTCCCAGCAATAAACAAGGGACCCTGCCTTACCGGTCAAACTCTTTTCCTTATCCATGACATGTTTCATTACAGAACGGATATAAAATTCAAGTCGTTTGTCCATCACTTCTTTCGAGACATTAGCGCCACTGCTGCTATATCCTTCCTTGAAGAAACGCGTTGATGTCTGCTGATGCCACTGCATCACATGTCCACGCATCTGAAGTCCATACTGATTGGCAATCTCAAGAATTTTGTCCACACTGTCAAAATTCAACTTGCCAACCGTCGATTCGGTGTAACCATCCGGAATCACATAACCAAGTTTTTTCGCTTCGCTCACAGAAATCGTACCACTCCAGTCAGACAAAATCTGCGCCGGTTTCAATTCATTTTCCAGTGTGTAACTATTGTAGTGATGTTTCACGAATTTCATTGTCTCGTCACTTTGCATCTGATAACCATCGTTCCATGATGTATTATAGCTCAACACATTGCCCATGCGCTCAAAGATGCCATTGTAGGTAGCTTTAATACTGGTGAGACTTTCCGGATTATAAGGCTCTTTGCCTGCAGAAATCTGTTTAATCGTGACATCATCCACAAGGAAATCAAAGGTATCAGACGGTCCTTCCACATAAAAGGTCAGTTTAGTAAAGGAAGCCGGCACCGTGTAAATGCCTTTTAACTCTACCCACGAACCACTTGGTACTGTTGTATTGTCTTTAATTGCCGGATAACTATCCTGTTGACCAGACACAGCTAAGTTTCCGGACAATTTCATCGTCTTGTCAGAACCTGAAGTCTGTTTTACCCATACCGAAATCGAATACGTTGCACCCTTCACAATCGAATCCGTTACATTCAATTCAGCTCCGTTCCATGTGCTCGTACGTCCGGTTACAGAAAGACAATTTCCACTTCTTCCGCCGGAAACCACTGCTACTTTTGCTGCTCCACGTCCGGTAAATCCATCCGTTCCGTCTTCAAAACCAGTAGACAAATACGTTTTTTCTACAAATTCACCTGCCGGTGTTGCCGTTGGTGTTGCTGTCGGTTTTACAGTTGGTGTTGCCGTCGGTTTTACAGTTGGTGTTGCCGTCGGTTTTTCAGTTGGTGTCGCCGTCGGTTTTTCAGTTGGTGTTGCTGTCGGTTTTTTTTCTGGCTCCTGCGGTTTTTCCTGTCCATCCGTCGGAGTTTGCGTGGAAACAGAAGGCGTCGTAACTACCGCAGTAGAACTTGGTTTTTGCGTTGTTTTTACGACATCATTTGTTGCCACCGGCGTACGGACAAGCGTAGCCTTTTTGACTTTAACTTTACACCTGTAACTCTTCCACTTGCCATTTTTCACCTTGCAGGTAAGGGTCGTTGTTCCCTTTTTCTTTGCGGTCAGTTTTACAGCATACTTACCGCTCTTTTTGTAACTTGCAATGCTTTTTTTCTTAATACTCCATTTGATACGCTTTCCTTTTGCGTTTTTGATACGAATTGTCTTCTTCTGTCCCACTGTCATCGTAACACTCTTTTTGGACAGTGCAATTTTTCTTCTTGCTGCTTGACCGGAAACATCTTGCAACGGTGTCATAAGGGAAACAGCTAAGGACATACTTAACAATCCTGCAAAAACTTTTGCCTGCTTCTTCTGCATATAAATCCTCCTTGATAGCATATAAATTTTCCTTATAAGGAAAACGCTATATTTTACACTCAGATTATACGACGATTACTACCAAGTGTAAAGGAAACTTTATCTAAAAATGTACTAAAAAATCTGAAATACCACAAATGATGCAAGCCATGCCATAACCAGCTGAAATCCAGCTGCTAAAAACATAAATTTAATACTTCCGCTTTCCTTACGAATCGTTGCCAGCGTAGCAAAACAAGGGATATACAGCAGGCAAAAAATCATAAGACAATAGGCATTTACCATACCAAATCCGGCTGCACCAAGTGCCTGATGCAGCGCCCCCATACCGGCTACCGAATTTACATTTGCTATTCCAAACAAAACAGCACAACTTGATACAACAACTTCCTTTGCCGATATTCCGGCAATCAAGGCCACGGCTATCTGCCAGTAACCAAGACCAATCGGTTTTAACACAGGCACGATAAAATGTCCGATTGCTGCTCCAAAACTTTCCGACATCTCATTTGTGTAACCATGTATTCCAAAATTTAAAAGAAGCCACATAGCAATAGAAGCAAGGAAAATTACGGTTCCGGCCTTCGTCAAATAATCTTTTACTTTCTCCCAAACATAAATCCAAATCGTACGGGCACTTGGTGCTTTATACTCCGGCAATTCAATAATAAGCATTCCATTTGCTTCTTTTTTATCTACAATATGAAGAATAAAAGCAACAAAAACAGCAACAACTAACCCAATGACATACATTGAGTAAGCTGCTATCATTGCATGTTTCCCAAAAAACATCTGCGAAAACAAAATGTAAATTGGAAGCCTTGCGCTGCATGACATAAAAGGCGTGACTAACATTGTTTTCATACGATCCTTGTTATCTTCTAATGCCCTTGACGCCATGACTGCCGGCACCGAACACCCAAATCCGAGAATCATCGGAATAAAGGCACGGCCGGATAACCCAATCCGCCCCATAATGCCGTCCATAACATAAGCCACTCTTGCCATGTATCCGCTATCTTCCAAAAAAGCAAGTGCCAAAAACAAAATAAAAATATTAGGCAAAAATGTCAATATACCACCTACACCAGCTATAATTCCATCTACCAAAAGCGATGTAACCGCCGGATTAACCTGCCATGCTGCCAATGCGTTTGAAATAAATCCACTTAACCATTCTACTGCCAATTCAAAGTACCCGGATATAAAATCTCCCACCGTAAAGGTCAGCAGAAATACAAGTGCCATAATCCCTAAAAAAATCGGAATTCCGAAAATCGGATGAGTCAAAATACGGTCAGCTTTATCCGTTGACTGCGCCTTCTCCTCTTTGTTTACCAACACTTCCTGAACAATTTCTTCAATGAATTCATATTTCTGGTTAATAATTTCTGTTTCATAACTGCGGTCAAGCACTTGTGGCAAATCAACCGGATATTTTTCAGAAATTTCTTTATCTCCTTCTAAGAGTTTAATTGCACACCATCGTACATGAATGATTTCGGGATACCGTTTCTGCAAAGCATCCGAAATACTATCAATCTTATCTTCAATTTCATCACTATATACCATGGCATGATCGGCATGATGGTCATGTTTGTGATGTGATGGCATTGTATAATGATGAACGAGTTTATCCGGCATAACCGCATCCTTGTGATGCGACACAGCATGCATCAGAATTTCAAGTCCGGTACGTTTTCTGGCAGACACAGGAATAACCGGAATTCCAAGCATCTCCGGCAGACGATGCAAATCAATTTCCATTCCACGCTTTTCCACAATATCCATCATATTTAACGCTAACACAACCGGCTTTCCAAGCTCTAAAAGCTGCAGCGTCAAATACAAATTTCGTTCCAGTGAAGATGCATCTGCCACATCCACAATAACATCAACCTCATCACTTAGAATATACTGTCTGCTCACTTGTTCCTCCATCGTATAAGAAGTAAGACTGTATGTTCCCGGCAAATCTACAAGCCGATATGTATTATTATGGTATTTTAGCGCACCCTCTACTTTCTCAACCGTTACACCAGGCCAGTTTGCCACCTTTAAATTGGCACCGGTAAAAGCGTTAAACAACGTTGTTTTTCCACAATTTGGATTGCCAATAAAACCAACCACCAAATTTTCACTCATTGTTATAATCCGCCTTTCTGCTTCGCGAAAGTCACCA
>ULRP01083634.1_pt1 | contig 12557 bp, 9 predicted proteins | sample 1955521 | NCBI WGS metagenome assembly ULRP01 (sample SAMEA4835685, study PRJEB28245) | human gut metagenome | biome: gut microbiome; material: fecal sample | place: Denmark | collected 2008
TTTTTACACATTTTTGGAGGAAAACACATGGAATATTTGACTTCAGCAGAATGCGCAGAAAAGTGGAATGTATCTCAGAGATGGGTAGCGATATATTGCAAGGAAGGAAGAATTGAAGGTGCCATTCAGAAAGGCAGAATGTGGTTTATACCGGTCGGAACAGAAAAGCCGATAGACCCGCGTAAGGCCAGAAAGCTTGAACAGAATAAAAGTAATTAATTTCGGAGGATATGGATAAATGGATAACGCAAGTATTAAGAAGCTGGAAGCAGATCTGTGGGAGTCTGCGGATCTCCTGAGAGCTGGATCAAAGCTTACATCAAATCAGTACTGTATGCCTGTACTGGGCCTGTTGTTCCTTAGATATGCATACAGCAGATATAAAATGGTTGAGGAAGAAATATTAAAGGATAGGCCGGTAAGAAATGGTCGTAAGATGCCGGTGGAGGCAAGTGATTTCACGGCTAAGAGCGAATTGTTCCTTCCTGAAATGGCGCAGTTTGATTATCTGGTAAATCTTCCGGAAAATGTTGCTTCTTTGGGACTATTGAATGTATCAGGACAGACCATGGGGAGCCTAGGTGAAGTGGTAAGTAACGCCATGGAGTTGGTGGAACAGCAGAGTGACCAGCTGACAGGAGTTCTTCCTAAAAGCTACACTGATTTCTCGGATGAGCTTCTGGGTGAGTTGCTCAGAATCTTTAATAACAATGCATTGGATGAAGTGGGTGGAGATGTAATCGGACGTATCTACGAGTACTTTCTGAATAAATTTGCAAAAAATATTGCCTCTGACGATGGTGTGTTCTTTACCCCGGAGTTATTGGTAAAAATGATTGTAAACATACTGGAGCCGAAAAGCGGAGTTTTGTTGGATGAAAGCGTTGCGTGATTGATACAGACGGCATAACGATATGTGCGGGCAGCAGTGAATAAATCCTTTAGGGTAAAGGGATTTTTGACACCAAGGGGTGTGCAGAGGTCTTATTTTTTTGCCAGCAAGTTGAATTGTCAGTGAGTGATAGCACCCGTGAGCGAGCTCAGAACGTTAAAAATGCACACCTTCATAACGATTTATCTATTCCGTAACGATGAGCGGGATATTTCGTTATGCGGGTGTGCATTGTTTTTTATGCGATTTTAGAGTTTGTCCATAATATCCAACAGGTGTTGATAGCTGTTTACTTCATGATAAACGACATCGGCAGAAGAGAGATTACTGAACAGCTTTTTGGCACAAGCAATTTTTGCCTGCTCAATAGGCTTTAGATTGAATGAGTCCATTGTACCCTTGGTTTCAGCAACAAAGAAGATATGCTTGACCGTTCCTTTATTGAAAGCAATTGCCCAGTCAGGAGAGTAGTTGCCCACAGGAGTTGGAATAGAGAATCCCTTTGGCAGCTTTGCGTAGACACAGACCTCATCGGCTAAATCCATGCTCTCAGCGAATTGGCGTTCAATACTCTGGCCGTCTTTCGCGTAGCCGTCAGCAAAAACATAATCCTGCACGTTTTTCTTTGCATGATATGCTTTGGAAAAATCCGTGTTCTTTTCTGCGGTAAAGATGGAGCTGTCATAGGATCCATCGGTCTGATTGTAGGTGATCTGTTCCACGATCATGGTTGCTTTCTGTTCGTTAATCAGCCGGATTGCCTTTGTGATAAATTCCTCCGGGTTGTTTTTAAACATGGCAAAAGTGTAAGGCCGGATACCTGCCAGAATCTTTGCAGCAGAACGACGCGTTAACTTTGCGCCTTCCGCAATTTTACCGACCAGATCATATTTTACAGCACTGCCTTCTGCACGCTCCAGGGTATAAGTCTTACTTTTTTCTGCCACGAAGCTGGCACCGTTTTTCAGTGCATCGGAATTCATATCATTCTGCTGCTGGCCAGTGGTAACGGTATACTGTAGTCTTGCCACGAACATCTTATCGTCAATGTGTGCGATAGCTTTTTGAATCAGTTCATCACTGTCGAATTCAACGGTATAGGCATATTTGTGGTTAATATAATTCCAGAGCGTCTGAAATTCCTTCTTGTAGAAATTATCATTCAGTGCATTCTCCTGAATCTTTGTCTCATGGCCATCGGAGATCATATCATCGAGAGCGTGCTCATCAAAGATGCTTTGAATGAGTGCATGTACGCCATCGGTGATTTCCTTACAGCTTTCAGGGACTGGTGCAAGAGCATCGTTTGCGAGGTCTGCGCGATACTTGTCGGTTACGTGATCATCCTCATCGATGTAATCGTTTTTGATCAGATAACGATAAATGTCGCGGCCCTGTTTATCAGATACCGTAACATCGCTGCCACCGATATTGAGCGTTTTACCGATGAAGTATTCTGCGGTAGCCTTGGTTGGACGATCGTATAGATCCTCACGGATGCCTTTCTGAAGATCCGCAACAAAGTCTTTATATCCATCAGAAGCGATGACGGTCAGCTGATTGATTTTCTGTATCTGGCTGCCGAGGGTGTCGTAGTCCTGGCGTTCACCATTCTGATTTACGCAAAGGCGAAGGCCACGGCCGACTTCCTGGCGCTTTTGTGTAGGAGAACTGCCGCCGTGCTTCAAGGTACAAATCTGGAATACGTTCGGATTATCCCATCCTTCGCGGAGAGCAGAGTGGGAGAAAATAAAACGTACCGGATTCTCAAAGGAAAGCAAACGTTCCTTGTCCTTCAAAATCAAATCGTATGCGGAAATATCGTCGCTTTCATCACTGCCACGTTTCAGAGAACTATCTACCTTATGGCCTTTTTTGTCGATGCTGAAGTAACCGGCATGCGTGCTGTGGACATCAATGGAGCGAAGATACTGCTCATATGGCGTGTTAAACACAGTCAGGTATTCATTCAGAATATCTGTGTACTCCTGCTCGAAGATATCTCCATATTCAGAATTGATTTCGTTGCCATCTTCATCGTATTTACGGTATTTAGCGACCTCATCAATAAAGAACAGGGACAAGATCTTAATGCCCTTAGAATACAGTTCCTTTTCCTTCTCAAAGTGAGAACGAATGGTTTCACGAATTTGTACGCGACGGAGATCTGCTTCCGAAACATCACCGATGACTTCTCCAGCATGGATGACTTCTCCATTAGTGAAAGTTACAGTGCCACGAATCGGATCAATCTCACTGATGTGATAACCACGATATTGCTCCATGTTTTTGGAGAGGGAGAACAGGTCATCATCTACGCCAAGAATTCTTGTCTCACGGTTGATGGATTTGTTGTACCCAACTTCGAATTCAATGCGTGCCATAGGAGGCCTCTTTGGGCTTATGACGATGTTTTCCAAAAAGAGATAACTGTCGGTACCTCTTAGATTCTTGATATCAAATCCTTTTACTTCAATCTTCTTTACCAGCTTTTTATTGTATGCATCCAAGGCATCCAGTACATAGACCAGGTCGTGGTGCTGCTTGTGGGTGGCAGAGTAGTTCAGGCAGAACAGAGGGTTAAACTCCTTCAGGCTTTCTTGTGTGGCCGTGCCACCCATTTTCTGAGGCTCATCCAAGATGACGATAGGGCGGTTTGCTTTGATGACGTCGATCGGTCTGCGGCTGCCAAAATCATCCAGCTCTGTACGGATACGCCTTGCATCTTTACCACGAGCATTGAATGCCTGAATATTGATGATCATGACGTTGATATCTGCGCTCTGGCTATAATTATCAATATCCGGCAGATTCTTGGAGTTGTAAACGAAGAAACGAGCTTTCTTGCCATAATACTCCATGAAGTGTTCCTGCATGGTTTCAAAGCTCTTCTGGACGCCTTCACGGATTGCGATACTTGGAACCACTACGATGAACTTGCTCCAGCCATACAGCTTATTCAGTTCAAACATAGTCTTGATGTAAACATAGGTTTTACCGGTACCGGTTTCCATTTCAACATCAAGAGAGCACACACCCAGTCCTCCGGATTTCAGAGAATCAGAGAGCTTGATGTTATTGCGAGTTTGGATACGACGGATATTTTCCAAAAGCTGACCGTAATCGAGCTGCACCTTGGCATTGGCAAAGCCCATGTACAGTTCTTCATCAGAAAGCATCCAGTTTGTCACATCTCGCCGGATTTCAACATCGCGGCGGTAGGTGAAGTGGTCGTTGAAAGGCTGACCGGCAAATACACCTACCACGCTGTCCACAGCCTTGGTTTGGTAAGGCTGTATGGTAAATTTGAATTTCATCTCAGCCATTACAGCACCTTCCTTTGCGTTCTCGGACTATAGGTTTCAAAAATCTGCTCGAAGTTTGTGGCTACGCTGTCACTTGCCATACTGCTGTCACGGAATACTGCATAGACCGGCTGCTTCTGTGCGATGGCCTTAACTGTTTCTTCTGTGACATCCTTGTCAAAGCAGGCAATCAGATAGCCATCTGCTACAGAAAACACCTTCTTGTCAGCTATTTCTGCTTCCTGAATGTCAGAGGAGAGCAGAATACCAAGGTCGAGCATTACCTGGAAGAGCAGATCTTCTGGTGTACGGTCAGGCTTGATATTGTCAGCGAATAGCTCCATCTGTCCCTGGTTGTAATCGGCAGGGCGGTAGTAGACATCTTCCATATTGCTGCTGTCTACTTTGAAAACACGGAAACCGACATCCAGATCAGTAGTGGTAAGCGGACTTTCATCCTTGATCTTCTTTCCGGCACGACAGATGCGTTCTTCGCCAATTTCGCAAATTGTTTTGTAGCCAGCTTTATAGGCTTCACTCTTTTCATCGGTCTGTTCAGGCAGCTGTACCATAATGAACTTGCGATGTCCGCCATCTTCAGCATTTAATTGCATAACGGCATGGGCGGTAGTGGCAGAGCCAGAGAAAAAATCAAGAATAATATCTCCTGACGTGGAACCTATTTGAAGTAATCGTGAGACCAACTTAACGGGTTTTGTATAATCAAATATTCCTTTGCATTCGTTAAATAAGCTGTCAATTTGTTTTTTTGCTTGAGATGAGTCTCCAGCAAATTCACGGGAAAAAAGCGTTATAGGAACAAGTCCGTCTTGAACATCACATAAATAACGCTTGACCATAGGCATACTATCACCGTCGCCCCAAATAATAGCATTTTCCTTGATCATCTTTTTAATGCTATCTTCACTATAAGCCCAATACCTATCTTGTGGTCTTTTGATTACGATTCCATTTGGCTTAGTTATTGTATAATCTGCTGCATAATAATTGTGTGCGGTAATTGGATCAGTTTTCCAAGGACCTTTGGGATCTTTGTCAGGGTTAGAGTAAGCATCTGTGTTATCTCGTGGAAGCAAGTTCCTCTTAAATCCAACAGTATCACCACTGTAATTACGTTTGATTTTTGCATAACAAAGAATATATTCGTGGGACGATGAAAAATTAATTGCTGAGTTCTTACGAGTGTGAACCTTTTCCCATGCTATTTGCGTAATGAAATTATTACTTCCAAATAATTCGTCACATATTTTTTTTAAATTTTCTTGCTCATTATCATCAATGGAAATAAAAATAACCCCATCATCAGATAATAGATCTTTAGCTAATCTTAGCCTTGGATAAATCATATTCAACCAGTCTGTATGAAAACGGCCATTGCTTTCTGTATTCTGAACAAGACGATTTCCTTCTTCGTCATACTGACCGCTATTTCCAAGATACTCATCAGCACCCTGTGAGAAATCATCTTCGTAAATAAAGTCATTGCCTGTGTTATAAGGAGGATCGATATAGATCATCTTTACTTTGCCAAGGTAGGTTTCCTGCAGCAGTTTCAGCGCATCCAGATTATCGCCCTCGATATAGATATTTTCTGTATCAATATGTCCCGGAGTGCCATCTTTACCGACGGATTTTTCACGGTCAAGACGTAACGTTTTTGCAATCGGCTGATTCGCCAACACAACCGACTTTTTCTTATCTGGCCATGTAAACTGATAGCGTTCCTGCGGGCCTTCTACCACAGCAGCAGAGATTTCCTGACGCAGCACATCCGCATCAATAGCATGCACGACATTGCCATTTTCATCTTTTGTTTCTGTCACTGCATTCGGAAATAGTGCAGCGAGTTTCTTATAGTTTTCATCTGCCAAATCTGGCGTATGCATTTTAAGATTTTCCATGTTTCAAATCCTCCAGCTTTTTTTGATATTCACGAAGGCGAGTGTGTAGTTCAAATTTCTTCTTTGGCTGTTGTTCCTTCCACATCGCATTTTCTGTTTTGTCGATCTGTTTTTCCAATTTTAGTATCTGATCCTGTATTGCAAGGCGCTCCTCTATGGAAAGAGCATCCGTCTGTTCGACACGTTCTTCGTACAGAGCAATCTGCTCTATGAAAGAATCCCATATTTCATCCAAAGAATAGCCTTGTAATTTTAATGCTATTTCATCATGCTTCATCCATAAGGTGCGGTAGAGTTTATTGTGATAAACGGCCAGCTGTTGTTGATTTTCAAAGCTCAGTAGAAATACCAGCTTATGTGGATTTTGCCGGGCGATTGCTTCAATGACTTTACCATCAAATTCCTGGCTCTTCAGGGAGATGGATAGTAGCATGATCTCTTTTATTTCAGCATCCGAGGCAAGGTTCAGATTTTCTTTGGTAAAACTGTTTTCAACCACGATGCGGTCTACGTCGGATACAAATTTTTCTTTCAGTATCTTTGTCAGCGGTAAGTGCTTATAAAATGCCTCCTTTGGCAAACGTCTGTGTACTGCCGTAGCAGCAGGGAACTCAATCATTTTATCACCACCATAAAACATATTAGTTCGAAGTCATCCAGGCCGGAAAAACCGCCGGATAGGAAAGTGGTTTGCCCGCCACCAAAGAAGCTATCGATATCACTTTCATCTTTTGCATCGATGATAGTCATGATGGCATCTTCCAGTAGCTGAGAGATTTTTCCCATATCCTTGCCATTGTCTGTGGCCTTATTGAACTGTTCGCACAGATTCATATCTGGATCTGTTTTTCCTTGCGCCAGGTGCCGCATCATATCCAGTGTATCCTTGTTTTACCATCTACAGAGCCAGTGACAAGGGCAGTGTGCAGTCCTAACTCCTTCAGTGCCATACCACTGATGTTCTCGTAGAGATATTCAGCGGTATCTGAAAAGGCAGTGAAAATCAATATCTTCTTATTGCCCAGATTGATCGGAGCCGTAGCCTTTTCACGGATAATGCGAATCAGCTCATTCAGTTTGAAGTCATACTCTGGGGTGATGTCTTCAATCATTAGAATCAGGAGCTGCAGGTTATCAATATCCTCATCCATTTCGCGTTTCCACGAAATATAGTCCATATCACGCAGGTCAATCTTGACTTTTTTGCCAACATTGAAAAAATCCGTATTTTGATCATCGTAGTCGAATTCGTCTGCTTCACTGGACAGGTCAGGCATTTCGTTCAGGTTGTTAGCGCCGGTAGCGATGAAATCATCAATTGCGTGTGAGGTATCATACAGATAGTCGTAGATACGCTTTACAGTCAGCAGGAAAGAATGTACAGAGCTCTCCATACGTTTTAACAGATTGATGCTCATCAACCGCTGGATACCAAGTTCACGGCCACTACGGAATTTCTCCGTTTCATCTTCGCTTAGGTATTTTTGAAGCTTGCTTGGCTGAATGAATGCGGTTGGCGTATAAATGGTCAGGTGCAGTTTCGAAAGGAGTTCATATACTTCTTTATAGTTGATAGCATTTGGCCGTGTTGTTAGTTTCGGACGAAGAGAGATTGGTTTGTTTCTCTTTGGAAAGTTTCCAATGTCTGCAACATCATAATAGGTTTGTATATGTTTTCTGGAACGCGCAATGGTTACGCTATCCAGTACTTCAAAGAAATCAAAATCAAGCTGGGAGAGTAGAGTAGCTGTGGTACGCTCTTTCTCAGGCAGCTTGCACCACGCGTTATATACTTTCTGTGCTTGCCGGAAAATCGTATCGATATCCGATTTGATGTTCAGCTTTTCGTTAAATTCAGATGGATCACCTTCATAGGCAAGGGCCAGCTGATTACGAAGATCGTAGAAGCGGTTATTTACTGGTGTTGCGGAAAGCATGAGTACCTTTGTCTTGACACCTGGTTTGATGACTCTGTTCATCAATCGCATATAGCGATTCTCTTTTTCGCCACCTTTACTGTTGGTGCCATTACTATTTCGGAAGTTATGGCTTTCATCTATGACGACAAGGTCATAATTTCCCCAGTTGATTCGATCAATTGGCAATCCAATGACCGTGTTTCCGCTGTCACGAGAAAGGTCCGTATGGTACAGAATGTCATAGCGGAGCCGGTCTGCGGCTAGTGGGTTATTAATCAGATTGCCACGGTAGGTCATCCAGTTCTCGGACAGCTTTTTCGGACAAAGTACGAGAACATTTTTGTTGCGGCCTTCGTAATACTTGATGACAGCAAGTGCCGTAAATGTTTTACCGAGACCAACGCTGTCTGCAAGAATGCAGCCGTTGTATTGCTCCAATTTATTGATAATCGCAAGAGCAGCATCTTTCTGGAAGTTGAACAGCTTATTCCAGATTACGCTGTCCTTAAAACCAGTTGCTTCGTTTGGTAATACATCCTCTGAAATATCTTCTAAGAATTCACTGAAGATATTGTACAGAGACATGAAATAAATCAGTTCCGGTGAGTTTTCCTGGTATACAGAAGAAATCATATCGATAACTTCTTCTGTAACATCTGTGAGTTTTTCTTCATCATTCCAGACGGAATCAAACATGTGGAGAAATTCTTTACTTGCTGGATTCTCCATACGTGTAATCATGTTTGTCAGATTATTGCCGCGCTCACACCCCAGGTCGACGGTTGTGAATGTATTCATTGGCATATAAGTATAGGTATCTTCATCGCCATCTACCAGAAGGAAGTTATTCATGCCTTCACGGGTAGTATTGGTTTTAAAGCATACCTTACGGCGCATCCAATCGGCACATTCCTTTGCTACGGCTTTCTGCTTCAGTTCGTTTCGCAGGCGTACTTCAAATTCAGTACCATATAAACTTTTTTCTCGCTGAAGACGCGGTATATAAAATTCTCTACGTTCTTTCGGCGTTTTTTCTGCCACGAAAGTAGGAGAGGTGAATATAAAGCGTAGTTCTTCACAGGACTCCAGCTGTTTTTTTAATTCCTGATAGGCATAGATGGAAAAACAGGCTGCTGCAATAGAAATACGATCACCGCGTTTTATTGTTTTCACTAGGTCGTCTTTCACGACCTTCGTGGAGTTATTAAATATTTCCACAGGTAAATCTCCCTTCAGAGCCAGTTAATCTTTCACTGTTTCCATGATGTCTTCCAGGGTACAGTCTAATGACTCGCATATTTTAAGTAGAACGTCGGTTGTGATATTTGCACCTTTGCTTAGTTTTGCAATGGAAGCGGAACTGACGCCGCTTCTTTCAGCAAGATCACGTTTATTCATATTTTTATCAATTAACATTTTCCATAATTTGTTATAGCTGATGCGCATTGTTGTCTCCTTATTTATGGGAATCCCTTTAAATGGGTTATTGATCTTCAGGGTTATATACTTCATTCAAAAAGCCATAGTGACCTTCGTTTTTGTTTCTGGAAAAACGAATCACATGGACACTTTTTTCATCACTATCCTCAGGAATGAAAGGCATACGTTTTGATTGTTCGACAATAATTACCTGTCTTTCTTTTGCGTGAGCAATGAGGTATTCGATAAAGTTCTGTTTAATGGTACTGCTTTGTTCTTTGTATTCTGCTTCAGATAGCTGAGTAAGAGAGGAGTCGACTGCATAGAAGCCAGGAGCATATTGGTTTAAATCAATCAAATATCCGCTCATGGCAAGTGTCGTTAGAGTATTCAGGATTCCACAGAATCCACCTCCCATTGAAACAGATTTCTTAAGACCACCAATTTCAATGTCGAAGTTTTCCATATTGACTCTAACGGAATCGGCCCCACCAACCTTTGTATCCTGTAAAATAGATTTTAATTTTTCTTCAAATCCATGAATCAGGTCGTAGCTGTAGTCCTCAAATATATTGTGCTTAGAAGGCTCGACTGTTTCCTCTGTTTCTTTTTGAAATAACTCGCTTTTATATTGAATTTCATTTTTGCGAATGACGTCCAACTCACTCTTGAGGCGGATGAAATTTAGCTGATATTCCAGTTCAGTTTCGAAGGAAGACAGCTTTTCTTGAAGATCAGAAATATGTAAATCAACAACAGTCTTCTTTTGTTCCAGTTCTTGGATTTTTCCACGGATCTTTTCTTGCTGAACATTTATATCATGTTGCGCTAGCCTTAACTCAGCCAGATGTTTTTGGATCTTCTCAAGCTCCGCAGCAGATGCACTGATAAAAGAGGTGTCGTGTACACGCACGGTTTCTTCACCGCATATAGGACATCTGACTTTTTTCTTCGTAGGCTGGATTGTCGATGCACCGTCAACGATAAATCTAATGCGTCGGATGTCGGATTGATATTGTTTATGAAGAACAGAAAAATTATAAGCAACCGTTTTTGCTTCGGATAGTTTTCCATTCCATTCATAAATCTCGGGCATCAATTGCTGGCTTTCCTTAGTTGCGGAGTTTATTTCTTTTTGCAACTCAGCAATCTCTTTACGCACTTGTTCAACACTGGCCTGTGGATCAACGATATTAGATGCCATAAGCACTTGATTTATTTCTGATTGTCGATTGGAAACCTCCTGAAGCTTATCTTGGATATAGCCGATCAGCGCTTTTTTCTTTGCTTCGCTGATTTTTGGATCTTCATCCTTAACAAGATTATTTGCATCTTGCCCAGTCAAAAGGAATAAAAGTACGGCTGCAGAAGCAGTAGGACTCATGCTTCCAGGAGCCAGTAGAGCAGAGCTTTCTCTTGCAACATCCCCCTGCTTAAGGAAGAACAAGTGGAGCATGCTTCTCCATGTCAAAGTTTGTGTTTTGGAGCCAGTTTCTGCGGAACGTACAGAATGCGGTTCATCAATGCCAAGTAAATGTAAGTAAACAGTGTTGATATTTTTCTTAGCGGTATGGCCTACGCTGTACTTGCCATGTTCAACAGTTGGATCAGAGCCACTAACAGTAATTTTGGATTCACCTATTTTTCTTTCAAGAATTACTGTTCCGTTTGCGGTGGCAAGTTGAAGAGTAGATCTTTTTCGGAAAAAGAGTCTAGGCCCTCTGCATCACCATATGCGTTATATAACTCCTTAATATAAACACGTTCATCTGGAGTTGCCTCCTTTGGTACGGGCACATCTGCCGGGCGAGGAAGCAACTCAATTTTTTTCTGTATATCTTCGATTAGCTGCATATCGATTGCAGATTCCTGATCGGCTTGATCGGATTTAGAACCTTTGGATGCGTTAAGAAAAATATTCTCTAAAACTTCGGCGCATGCAGAATCAGGTTCCTTTGTATCAATTCCATTTGTATGAAGCCAATCGGCAACATTTTCGAATGAATCAGAGTCATCCATTCGATCACCGAGCCACCCAGTAAATTTGTCTATGTCCCTGTGATTATAAAGATATTGAGCATTTTGCGGCGAAATTCTACGAGTGCCGTTGATATATCTGCATTTGGTATCGGCCTTAGCTTGCAGGATTGGGCACGCATCCATTGCCCCGTCTTGAATGAAATTTCCGATGAGTTCTGTTAAATATTCACCTTTTGAACTCTTACCGGAAATATACGGTAAAAGACCTAAAGCATATTCAGAAAAGACCATGTTCTGTAGGTACCTCCTGTCTAAATAGTGTTTGTCCGAACTTGTCCGACCCTGTCCGTCCAGTCCGCTTTTGGAAAAAGGCGAATTAGTAGAATGGTAAGTGTAAAGCAGATATGGACGACGAAGGTGGAACACGTAAATTAATTCAAAGTGTAAATCTACTTCTTAGAATACCACAGTTTAAACTGTAATTCTACATTTTTACAAATAAATCATGCGAACGCATATACAAATTCACAAATCGTTAAAACCTGCTTTATAAATATCAATCTCTTAGTCCGAATAGCGCTATAAGGACGGAGGGAGACATAAGAGTTTTGAACACAGCAATAAAGGCTGTGTTTGGAATGAAGATGCTCCCACCGTTGCTTTCGTGCGCCTATTTTCGGCCATTGGAGCCTGTGGTTCATCTTCGCCGCAGGCTCTTTTTGTGTCCCTCCGTCCCGCTCGGACGGAAAGGACAATGCAATGAAGAAAAAAGAATCATCGAAAATTCGCAAGAGTGGGTTCAATCCTAACCGTGCCTGCTATCTGACAGCAGACGGCAAGTACTACTGTTACGAGTTCGAAGACATCGAAACAGGACAGACGGTTACGCAAAAACTTGAGGTCGGCAAAGATTTGTCGCAAGAATGGACAATTTTTCTTGATGAAACTGATCACCACATGGATTTGAACGATCGGTATCAAGATGAACTTCGAGATCATCTATTTGATATCAAAACAGCGAGCTACAAGGCTGACCCGAACAATGAGGATGCGGTCGATCCGTGGGACACGCTTGCCGACAAGACCAGCTATGGGAAGTCAAGTAATAACATTGTAAATA
>ULRP01092398.1_pt1 | contig 12549 bp, 13 predicted proteins | sample 1955521 | NCBI WGS metagenome assembly ULRP01 (sample SAMEA4835685, study PRJEB28245) | human gut metagenome | biome: gut microbiome; material: fecal sample | place: Denmark | collected 2008
GGATTATCTCTACAATTTCCAAGGCTTGTACGGTCTTGTCCGCATATGGGGCGGCGACTGGAATGACTGCGTAAACTATGCGGGTCTGGGCGGAAAGGGCGTTTCCGTATGGCTCTCGATAGCATGGGTACGCGCCGCGAAAATGCTCGCGGAAATCGCCGACTGGCTCGGCAAGAGCGCGGATGCCAAGCTTGCGCGCGAGCGCGCCGCAATCATGGAGCGCCGCATAAACGAATACGGCTGGGACGAAAAGGGCGGCTACTATATTTACGCCCGCACCGATGACGATATAAAGATGGGTGCTTCCGACTGCGAGGAGGGCAGAATATTCCTCATTCCTCAGCTCTGGTCTGTTTTCGCCGGCATGGGCGAGCGAGCCACGGAAGCTATGGATAAGGCGGAGGAGATACTCGAGACGGATCTCGGCATACGCCTTGCTTATCCCGCATATTCTCATCAGTACAGCTATATCGGCTCCATGGCGGAAAAGATGCCCGGCGTTCAGGACAACGGCGGTATCTATCTGCATCCCTCCGCATGGAAGCTTGCCGTGGACAGCATCCTCCGCCGTCCCGACCGCGTGGAGGAGGGCATAAAGAAGATGCTCCCCTCAGATACGGATTATGCCGTAAAATGCGGCGAGCCTTATGCGATGTTCAATTCTTATTTCGCGCCGGAAACGGGCTACCGCGCAGGCACGCCCGGTCAGAGCTGGAGAACAGCATCAAGCTCATGGATGCTCAAGAGCATCACGGAGTATGTTTTCGGTCTGCACGCGGAGCTTAGTGGTCTGCGCATAGATCCCTGCCTGCCGCTCTCATGGAAGAACAGCAAAATAACAAAGGTATTCCGCTCCTGCCGCTATGAGATAACATTCCTCGGAAACGGAGAGGGGAGCGATGTCCTCGCTATGGAAATAAACGGAAAGCCCGCAAGCTGTGAAAACAATATTATTCCCGCAGTCGCAGGGGAGACACTCAGGATTACCGTTCATCTCGGAAGGAAATAATCATGGCTAAGCTATATTTCAAATACGGCGCGATGGGTTCATCGAAATCCGCGAATGCGCTGATAACAAAATTCAATTACGAAGAGCGCGGCATGCGCGTCTGGCTGATAAAGCCCGCTACCGACACACGCGACGGAGAGGGACTTATTGCCTCACGTATAGGTCTCTCGGCAAAGGCGGATATCATCTCTCATGAGGAGAGCATAATCGCCCTGCTCGATAAAATGAGCGGGATTGATGTCATAATAACGGACGAATGCCAGTTTTTCACTCCGGAACAGATAGACGAGCTGCGCGAGATAGTAAATTTCCGCGATATTCCCGTGCTTTGCTTCGGACTGCGCACAGACTTCATGACGCATCTTTTTCCCGGAAGCAGGCGGCTTCTTGAGGTTGCCGATTCGATAACGGAAATAAAAACCATCTGCTCCTGCGGCGCAAAGGCTATAGTCAATGCGCGAATTGATTCCGAAGGTCATGTGATAACCTCGGGCAGTCAGGTTTTCATAGGCGGAAACGACAGCTATGTCGCCATGTGCCATAAATGCTGGTCGCGAGCGATAAAAAGCGGCGAAAAGGTAAAATAACATATCGTGACAACATATCGCAAAATGCCGCATCGCGGCATTTTGCATATTTGCTTATATTTATTCAAGGAGAAACATCATGAAAAAATCTTATGAAACAGAGCTTCCCGAGGGATATTCGGAGGCATATACGGTCGATGCCAAAAACGGCAGAACCGTAATCATCATGAATCTCGCCTGCCTTGCGATAACGGCGGCGATAATCGCCATTGCATGGCTTATCATCAAGCCGAAGAATTACTTTGAAAACTATGACTTTTTGCACAGCATCATTTTTATTGCGGCTATGCTTCTGTATATCGTACTGCACGAACTGACACACGGAATCGCATACAAGCTGACAACCGGAAGAAAGCTCACCTTCGGCTTTACGCTTTCTGTAGCGTATTGCGGCGTACCGGATATCTATGTCTACAGAAAAGCGGCGATGACAGCGCTCCTTGCACCTTTTTTCGTGTTTATTCCCGTCTTTCTCATTCCCTCATTTCTCTTTGCAAACGCGTGGGATAAGTTTTATTGCTCTGTGCTTTTCGCCATGCATATCGGCGGATGTGCAGGCGACCTGTATGACACGATATTATATATTTTTAAGTTTCGCTCGCCCGATACGCTGATGCGCGATACGGGACCGAAGCAGACCTTTTACACGAAATAATAAATATAGGCGTACTGCAATTGATATGCCCTCCAAAAGTCAGACACTTCCGGAGGGCATGCTTTTATAGGGAGTGGGAGAGCAAAATCACAAAAGATATACTTTCAGCCTTGACTCCCAACCGCCGGAGGGCAAGTATGAACTTAGTTTTTTTATAAACGGTATACGCTGTACTGTACCGATTGAAATGACATATCAATAAATGAGAAATACCTGCCGGAAACCATATAAACGCAAAAACAGGACTGCGCCGCAGTCCTGTTTTTTTGTGTCAATAAACTTATTCCTCTTCTTTTGCGAGATGGTTTAGCGTTTTCTTTGCCATTTCAGAGATGGAGACAGTGCCTACGCCGAAGATGGATGTATGCAGTGTGTCGCCAACCTGTGCTGTCCATTCCGCAGGAAGTGCGGCGGCACCGAGCATTACGCCGAGAACAGAGCCCGCGGTTGCCGCGTTACAGTCGGTATCAAAGCCGGGAGTAACAGCCATGCATATTGTCTTGCCGTAGTCCTTTTTACCAAAGAGAAGTGACATTGCCACTATCTCGGCATTGGAAATGGTGTGGCACCAGTCGTGACCGTCTGCCTCGTTCCATCTTGTGCGGATATCGTTCATGCAGTCATCATAGCTCATGCCGCTGTCATAATAGTCGATGATTCTGTTAACAGCCTCATAGAGACGGGAGGTCTTGGGCACATATGCAAGACCGCCGCGGATAACGGATTTGATATCATCCGAGCCGAAAGCGCAGGCTATCATAGCAGAAGCCCACATTTCGCCGTAGATACCGTTTTTCACATGTGAAATGCTTGCATCGCGGAATGCCATATCGGCGGCTGTTTTCGGGTTACAGGGATTGATATAGCCGAAATAGTCGCCGCGTATCTGGGCACCTATCCATTCGCGGTAGGGATTCTTGTAATGAGCTGATGCCGGCGGAAGATATCCGTTTACAAAGTTGCGGAAAGCAACGCGTTCTGCCGTGCAGTATGCATCCTTGGACTGAAGCTTGAGCCATGCCGATGCAACATCTGCTGCGGTGAACTCTCTGCCGTAATCCTTGATTATTCTGTAGCCGAGAACGATATAGTTTGTATCGTCGTCAACGGGCATGGCGAGATAATCCTTCGGATATGCGCGCTTGTTTATCGGGAATGAAAGTCCGTTGCAGACCTCCTCTGTCATTTCCTCGCGGTTAAGATATCTGTGAAGCGGATAGTTGCCCGTGCGCTTGAGGATGCAGTCGAGCGTACCCTTGTGAATGCCTTCTACAGGCTTGCCGAGCAGACAGCCGCAGATTCTGCCGAGCCAACCGCCGTGAATTTTATCGAGCAGAGCATCACCGTCGGGGGCTGTGCCTTCACATTTGTAGCCATCGCCGAGCTCGAAAATCTTATCAAGCTCGGAAGGCTCTGTATACTTATAATTGCGTACGGGAGGAGCATTTTCCACAATGCGGAAAATGATGTTTGCCGCATCGTCCTTTTCCGGAGTGTCGGGCATGGAGTTTACCGCATCGAAGAATTTTTCGTAAACGGAAACGTCCTTGCCTTCATCAAGGCACTGACGGTATTCTATAGGGAGCTGCTTGAAATAAGCCTCCCATGTCGGCTGCTTGGAATATGTGGGAAGAGTATTGTGCGTTATGCGGAGAAGCTCTGTATCGCGCGAATCGATACCGCTGAGGAGATAGTCTACGGAAACATCGAAAAACTTTGCTATGGCGACAAGATTTTCAATATCGGGCATGGAAGCGCCGGATTCCCATTTCTGTATAGCCTGACGCGAAACGGAGAGTGCCTCGGCGAGCTTTTCCTGAGAAATGCCGACCTTGGCTCTGAGCTTGTAAACGGTTTCATTGAACAGCATAATTACACCTCATAAAATATATTGGTATGCTCTAATAATACAACCTTGCATCGTTTTTTGCAAGCAATTGTTGTGCACTTTCTTTGACAACTGCAGGTAGCATGCGAAATAAGCGCGGAGACTTGATTTTCGCCGATTTTTATGATATATTTAAGGTAAAAAGAGAAAAACAACCGACAGTTGAGCGGAAAAACGCCATATGGTTGAGCAAAAACAACTGTTAATCCCTTAAAACACGCCTTTTTCAGTGGTAAAATAGAGCCATCAAAACGAAAGGAGACATACGGATATGTCACAAACACTTGGTGAAAGAATAGCAAGCTTAAGAAAAAAGGCAGGACTCACACAGGAGGAGCTGGCAGAGAAGCTCGGTATTTCTCCGCAGGCTGTTTCAAAATGGGAAAACGATATTTCATGTCCCGATATCATGAGTATTCCGAATGTGGCAAAGATTCTCGGAGTGAGCACGGATACGCTTCTCTCGGGTGAAGCGGCGGCGCCTGTTTCATATGTTCCCGAGGGGCAGCGCAAGAAGACAGACGATATGTTTATGCGTCTTTTGCTCACGGTTGACGACAGCGACGGAGACAATGTGAAAATCAGGATAAATCTGCCGCTGGGCGTGGTTAAAACAGCACTTGATGCGAATATGGTTTCTTCTGTAGTTAATATCGGAGATAAAGGAAAGCTCAGGGATGTCGATATGAACAAAATCATTTCGCAGGTTATTGAGATGGCAGAGAAAGGGCTCATGGGCAATCTCATGGAGCTGGATGTCGGCGGCGAGGACAAAGTTCATATGGAATTTTTTGTAGAGTAAGCCATGAAAATCAAGATAAAAGATGAGAATAAAACCATAGGCTTTGCTTTGCCGAATGCGTTTCTCCTCGGGTCGCTCGGCGCGAATTTCATCACGCGGAAAATAAATAAAAGCAACGCGGAAAAAGGTATATCCACGCGCGTATCGGCGCGTGATATGCGAAAGATATTTCGCATGCTCCGCCGCGCGAGGAGAAAAGGAAAGCACATTCTCGAGCTTGAGGTCGGGGATGACGTGAAGATAGTGATTTAATAAGCGGAAAACAGGACTGCATCGCAGTCCTGTTCAGAGTGTCGAAAAACCCTAAATTCAGAAATTAATTTTGGCGATACATAGAATCGGCAACAAAAGAAAGCCTTCCCCCAGTATGGGAATTGACCGACTCGCGAAGCAAACGCGGTCGGCGCCGTCGAGACAGGGCATTCAGATTTTGGTGCGGAAATGGGGAAGTTTGTGTGCTGACGGGATAAAGTGCATATCTTTATTTGTGATGTTTGCGGTGTTTGTATTGCATCATAAAAGCCACCTGAGCAGGTGGCTTTTATGATGCAACATTCTTTTAATTTTCTGATAGAAGTCTGATTATTTCTACGGCGAGCTTTCGTTTTTCCGGTGGCAAGCCGCGCACGGTCTTCTGTAATTCATCCGACAAATAATTTTCGGAGGACGCGGCACATCCGCAAACAAGTTCGGCAATATCGCAATCAAGTAGGGCAGAGATATCAGAAAGCAAGTCAAGACTTATTTTTGTTTTGCCACACTCAACCTGACTAATATATCCGACTGAAACTCCGAGTTTCTCCGATAGCGCTTCTTGCGTTATTCCGACAGCTTTTCTTGCGAATTTGATTCTTCTGCCAATTATTTTATAATCTACGGGCATTTTGTCCTCCGGATTTATATGTGTAAATCTATAATACAGCATAAATATATCAAATAGAAGATACTAATAACTTAAATTTTAGTTATTAGTATTGACAAATTTGCGCGTTTATGCTATGATTGACATATATATAAAAGAATTTGAGGAGGAAGCCATGAGCGACATTACATTAAATGTTTACAAGTACGATCCAGAGGAGATAAGACGACTGCTACTGAACGATTTCAGATTCAAGGGGCTTTACAATAAGCTTTATAAAATGATGGAGGAAACTACAAAAAAGAGCCACCCCAACATCGACAGTGCAAAGCTTAGCATAGTGGCAAGAGATGGCGCAATAGAATATGCACAGATGGAATGCAGAAAAAGTTTTCAATACAGCGAATATGTCCGAAGTGCAGAGGATGCACTTATAGAACTTGACCGTAAGATGAAAGCAGATGACAAGCCGTCAATGAAAAAGACGACAGTCGCGGGAATAGTATGTTATGTTTGTGCGGCACTGACGCTTAATTCGATTAGGGCAGATATAAGAATATGGGGATTATTTTTTGCTTTTGTTGCTGTAGGAACATTTTTCTTAACTCTGCCGAAAATAAAACAAATTATAAAAGCTAAAATTAATAAAAACAAAAATAAGAAGAAATAAAATCCAAAAAGCGCCGATGCGATGCATCGACGCTTTTTTCTGTTCGATTTATTTTCTGTTTATTTACGTTCCGTCTGTTTTTTCCATTTCGGAAGCATTGACGCTTCGCGACGGTGGCGGTTGTATTCCGATTTCGGATTTACAAACTGACGCCAGTCGAGATCGCCGCGCTCAAGCGCACATATAATCGTCTCCGCGGTGGCTATGTTTGTAGCTACGGGAGTATTGTGTATATCGCATTCGCGGACAAGACCGCTGTCCGTGAGAAGCTCATTGAAATCTGCCGTTGTATTGTTATCACGGAAGTACAGGAGGATATCTATCTCATTATATGCTATTCTGGACATTATCTGGTCTATGCCGCCCTGCCTGCCGGGCAGAAGCTGCTCAATCTCGAGTCCCGTGGCATCGGAAACCATTTTGCCCGTTGCTTTTGTAGCGCATATATGATGCTTTGCCAGAACGCCGCAGTAAGCTATGCAGAACTGAACCATAAGCTCTTTCTTTGCGTCATGTGCTATGATAGCTATTTCCATATCTTTTTCCTTTCGTTGCTTCGAAAAACGGCATACCGAAGCGTCGTTATCTTATTTCCTTTAGTTTGCGTATGTGATAGAAAAGCGGAACGGACTCGCCGAGAGTTCTTCGCGCTATATTTTCAAAAGCATTTGTGATATTGTGCGAGAAAAGCTCGTCTGTGAGCGCGCCGTCGTTGCCCGCATAGATAACCTCGGGGTCATACGGCACGGCGCCGATAAGCCGCACGGATGCGCTTTCCACCATTTCGAGCACATCTCGCTTTGCTGTCTTCACGCTCCTGCCGCTAAGCTTATTTACGATAAGTCTCATGCGGGAAACGCCCTTGGTATAGAGAAAAGAAGCTGTCCTCTCTGCGGCACGTATGGCGGCACGGGAGGGCGAAACGATGATATACGCCGTATCCGCGACAGAGGCGGAGAGCAAAAGCGGCTCGCCGACGCCACCGGGGGTATCTATGAATATGAAATCGTATCTGCCGCTGTCCCTGTACTCGGCGACGGCGCGACGGAAGGCAAATGCCGTGAATCTGCTGTCAAACGAATACGGTGCGGGGACGAAAAACAGATTTTTGCTTCTTCTGTCCGCGATGACCGCACGCTCGGGCGTTACTCTGCCGAAAATGACATCGCCTATATCATAGAGTGCTTCATCGGAGAGACCGAGCAGGATATCCATGCATCTGTTTCCGAAATCGCAGTCTATGACGAGCACGCGCTTTCCGAGGAGAGCCACCGACATGGCAAGATTGGCACATACGGTAGATTTGCCGACGCCGCCCTTGCAGGAGGTGAAAAGTATCACTTTTGTTTTTGATGAAAGACTTTCGTTTTCCATTAAAAATCGCCTCCCTCACATTTTTCTGACAACTCTTTTATTATTTTATCACCTTGAAGCCTCTTTGTCAACGGAAATGAGTCAAAATATTAAATATGTTGCAAATATCACAAAAAACAAGCGAATATATTATTTAATTATTACTGTCTCCAGTGTAGCAAAGGCTTCTTCTTCGAGAGCGACAACGTCAACTCGCGCTTCTTCGTTTTCGACCTTGTATATCTCGGGCTGGGTGCGCGGATGAGCGGGCGTGAAAACGGTACAGCAATCCTCATAGGGGAGGATGGAGGTCTCAAAGGTATCTATTTTGCGTGAAATTTTTACTATATCTTCCTTATCCATGCCGATGACGGGACGGAAAACGGGCATATTCACCACACTGTCCGTGACGAGGAGCGCTTTCATTGTCTGGCTTGCCACCTGACCGATGCTCTCGCCTGTTATGAGCGCATCGCAGGAAAATTTATTTGCCGTGCGCTCCGCAAGGCGCATCATGAAGCGACGCAGGAGCAGAGTGAAATAGTCCTCATCGCAGTTGTCGCGCAGAACCTCCTGAATATGCGTGACGGAAATGATATGGACTCGGATTTCGCCCGCATAGCCCGCAAGCTTTGCGGCGAGGTCGAGAACCTTTTGTCTTGCGCGTTCGCTCGTGTAGGGGAAGCTCTCAAAATGCATCGCATCTATGCGCACGCCGCGCTTTGCCATCATGAAGCCGGCGACGGGGCTGTCGATACCGCCGGAGAGGAGCAGGAGTCCCTTGCCGTTTGAGCCGGTCGGCATACCGCCTACGGCGCGTTCCTGACCCGCGCAGATATATGCGGCAAAATCGCGTATTTCAACTCTGACGCAGACCTGCGGTGCGTGAACATCGACTCTGAGCGCGCCGCCCGCGGCTTCGAGTATAGCCGCGCCGACCTCGGCGGATATTTCCGGCGAGGTGAAAGGAAATTTCTTGTCGGAGCGCTTGGATTCCACCTTGAAGGTGCGCACGCCCGAGAGATAGGGCATAAACACGGTGCCTGCCGCCTCGAGTATGGCATTCATATCCTTTGGCAGCTCTATCGCACGGCTGACGGCGGAAACGCCGAAGGTATTCTTTGCCGCCTCGTATGCCCCCGTGATATCGCAGGTTTCCTCGAGCGGCTCGATATATGCCGTGCTTTGTATATAATAAATTTTGAATTTGCCGAACTGCGCCGTGCGGCGTGCAAGCTCATTTTTCAACAGGTGCTCAAAATGGGAACGGTTGGCTCCTTTGAGCGTAATTTCGCCGTATTTGCAGAGAATTATTTCTTTCATTTGTCATTTTTCCTTTCGGGATGATAAAATTTTCGGGAAAATTTAAAAATCCTATTCCATAAATCGCAAAAATATATTATAATAGACAAAACGGGACTTTTTTCGGCTGTTTTACCGTGTCCTGAAATCATTATACAATTTTTCCGCACTTTTTTCAATCGTTTTTGAAAAAGAAATAAAGAAAAATACGGAGGTTACCATGAAAAGACTTTACACACTCGATATCGCGGGAGAGGAGCTGAAGCTTCGCAGTGAGGATGATCCCAGATATGTTCAGCATCTGGCGCATGAGCTCTCAAAGAAGATAAACTATTATGCGCTTTCGGGAGCCGGCGTATCAAAGCTTCAAGCGGCTATAGTATGCGCGCTTGACCTGCTCGATGAGAATTACCGTCTGAAATCCCTGATGGAGGATGCTCCGAAAAAGGACTCAAAGAAAACCGACGGCGGCAAGAAATAATGACCGAAGACAGAAACGCCCGCCTGCCTGAGCTTCTCGCTCCGGCAGGCTCCGCTGAGGCGCTTTATGCTGCCGTTTCCGCGGGAGCCGATGCCGTGTATTTCGGCGTCGGCGCTTTCAACGCGCGCATGAATGCGAAGAACCTTGCGGAAGGCGAGCTTGCAGAGGCGACAGCGTATTGCCGCAGGCTCGGCGTGAAAACATATGTCACGCTCAATACGCAGCTCTACGGCGGCGAGGTATATGCGGCGGCGGAGACGGCACGCGGGCTTTACAATCTCGGCGTCGATGCTTTTATTACGGCGGATATCGGACTTGCACGGGTGCTGCGTTCGGCTTATCCCGAGATAGAGATACACGCGAGCACGCAGATGACGGGGCAGAACGAAATGAGTGCGCAGGTGCTTTCGGAAATGGGCTTTTCCCGCATGGTGGCGCCGCGCGAGCTTTCGCTTGCCGATATAAAGGCACTCTGCGAAAAGTCGCCGATAGAGACGGAAATATTCATCCACGGTGCGCTCTGCGTCAGCGCCTCGGGGCAGTGCCTTTTCAGCTCCGTTATCGGCGGCAGAAGCGGAAACAGGGGGCAGTGCGCCCAGCCCTGCCGCCTGCCGTATTCCTGCGGAAAAGGGCAGGGCTATCCGCTTTCGCTCAAGGATCTCTGCCTTGCTTCGCATATGGAGGAAATTATCTCCTCGGGCGTGGCTTCGCTGAAGATAGAGGGTAGGATGAAGAGCGCCGATTATGTTCACGGCGTGGTGAAAATATACCGCCGCCTGCTCGACGAGGGCAGAAACGCAACGGCGGATGAATTGGAGACTCTCGCGCGGCTTTTCTCGCGCTCGGGCTTTACCGACGGATATTTCACGGGGAAGATTGATTCCTCTATGCTCGGTGTGCGCACCGAGGACGACAAACGCGCGAGTACCGCGCATGGCGGCGGAAAATATATAGGCGAGCGAAGGCTGCCGCTCCTGATAAGAGCGGAATTTTACGCCGACCGCCCGCCCCTGCTGCACGGCACGGCATACCGCGGCGGCGAGGAGATATGCGTCTCTGCTACGGGTGAAAGCCTGCCGGATGCAGACTATCCGGCGATACCGCAGAGCCGCATAGAGGAAAACCTTACAAAATTCGGTGCTACAATCTACCGCGCACAAAAAACGGAAATAACGGGAGCGGAGAATGCGCATTTTCCGCTCTCGGAGATAAACGCGCTCCGCCGCGCTCTCTGCGGGAGACTCGACGCGGCGGCACTCGGCGAGCGCGAGCCGCTCGAAAAGCGCGATATGCCGAAGGCGGTATCGGAGCCGAAAACGGCACCGGAAAGAAAAATAAATTTTGTGAGCGGGAAAGCAGATGCGCACGGAAAAACGGCATATTTTGTCTATGCCGACAGCATAACGGAAGCGGCAAAGGCTTATTTCGAGCGCATTTATGTGCCGCTCATGCAGTATGTGAAGCTGAAAAGCCCCGCGGAAAATATCGGAGTGGCTTTCCCGCCGGTGGTATTTTCGCATGAGTGCGCAGAGGTTATCGCCGCGGCGGAAAAGGCGGCGGAGATGGGTTGCCGCTATGCGCTGATAACCAATCTCTGGCAGACCTCGACGGCGAAGCGGCTCGGCTTTGAAGCCTGCGGAGATCTGCGCCTCGGCATATGCAACGGTGAGAGCGCCGCGGAGACGGCGGACATCGGGCTGGAGCGCTTTATAGTTTCGAGCGAGGCGAGAAAGTCGCCTGCCGCCGTGATACCGCGAGGGCAGATAATCTATGGTGCGCTCCCTGTGATGACGCTCGAAAAATGCGCAATAAGGGAGATATGCGGCGCGAAACTGCCGCCGATATCCGCCTGCCGCTACTGCGATACGCACAGGTTTTCATATCTTTGCGACAGGCTCGGGGTGAAATTCCCGATGGCGCGCGAATATAAGCACAGAAATGTGATATTCAACAGCGTTCCCGTTTATATGGGCGATAAGAAGAGCGGCATGGACTGCGAATTTTATCATTATATATTCACGAACGAAAGCTGCGCGGAGATTGACCGCATAATCGGAATTACGGAAAAAGGCAAGAACTACGGCGGAAAATTCTGCCGGCTTTCTTCGCCGAAATGAGGATAATATGTTTAAGAAAATCATTCTCGCGTCATCATCGCCGCGAAGAAAAGAAATACTCGAGAGGCTCGGACTGCACTTTGAAATATGCTCGCCCGATGCGGACGAGACCTGCAACGAAGAGATAAAGCCATGGAACTATGTCTGCACGCTCTCGCGCAGAAAAGCCGATGCGGTTAAAGAAAAATACGCCGGCGAGAACGATGTGCTCATTATCGCCTGCGACACAGTCGTCGTTTACGGCGGGCATATCATAGGCAAGCCCGAGAGTGAAATGCACGCACATGTCACACTGGGGCTTCTTGCGGATTCGTATCACGATGTCTACTCGGGGCTCACGCTCATCGGAGGCGGTAAAATCCTGTGCGAGAGCGCGCGCACGAGAGTGAAAATGCGCGACTACAGCGAATCGGATATAGAAAAATATGTCGCCTCGGGCGAGCCGATGGGCAAGGCGGGCTCGTATGCCATTCAGGGGCTCGGCTCGGCGCTTGTCGAGGGCATAGAAGGCGACTACTATAATATAATGGGCTTTCCCGTGCCGCTTTTCTGCGATATGCTGAAAAGGGAATACGGAATATCGGTTTTTGATATAGCGGAGTGATAAATATGACCGAAAAAGAGAAAAAAGCGCGCGCGGCGTATATCGTCGCCGAGCTTGAAAAAATATATCCCGATGCCGCCTGTGCGCTGGAATCTGGCGGCGACCCGTGGCGGCTTCTTGTCATGGGCAGGCTCTCTGCGCAGTGTACCGACGCGAGAGTGAATACAGTATGCCGCGAGCTTTTTGCGCATTTTCCGGATGCCGCGGCTATGGCGGGGG
>ULRP01081580.1_pt1 | contig 12540 bp, 10 predicted proteins | sample 1955521 | NCBI WGS metagenome assembly ULRP01 (sample SAMEA4835685, study PRJEB28245) | human gut metagenome | biome: gut microbiome; material: fecal sample | place: Denmark | collected 2008
CATCGATACGAGGTCGCATCGCGGTGCGCTCAAGACAGGCCGCACGGTCGCCGTGCTCGGCTGCGGCATCGATGTGGCGTATCCGGCTGAAAATCGCCGTCTGCTCGCGCAGATTGCGGAGAGCGGCGCGGTCATCTCGGAGTACGCGCCGGGCGTCCAGCCGCTGCCGGCCTTCTTCCCCGCGCGCAACCGCATCATCAGCGGTCTGTCTGAGGGGACGCTCGTCGTCGAGGCGGCCGCGAGGAGCGGCTCGCTGATTACAGCGGAACTCGCCCTTAGCGAAGGGCGCGAGGTCTATGCACTGCCGGGCAGCGTCTTCTCTAAGATGAGTGAGGGCTGCCACCACCTGATCCAGCAGGGAGCGAGGCTTGTGACGAAGCCTGGCGATATCCTCGAGGACATGGGGCTCGTGCAGAAGGTCACGGCCAAGAAGCAGAAGAGCATGACGCCGGACGAGCGCAGGGTCTATCAGGTCCTGTCCTTCGACCGCGCGCTGAGCGCCGACGAGATCCTCATGAGCCTGCCGGATGGAGAGATGCCGAATCTGTCCTTCACGCTCCTGCAGATGGAGCTCAAGGGACTGATCATAGAAAATGAACTGCATGCCTACAGGCGTGCCGAGAGGGAGTGACGGTTTGGCTGCAACAAAAGCAAGTACGGCACCAAAAGCAAAGACAAGAACCAAGACGAAGACAAAGAGAACGCTCGTCGTTGTCGAGTCTCCGGCCAAGGCCAAGACCATCGAGAAATATCTGGGAAAGAAGTACATGGTGCGCGCTTCCATGGGTCATCTGCGCGATCTGCCGAAGAGCCAGTTCGGCATCGACATCGAGAATGACTTCGCGCCGAAGTACATCAACATACGCGGCAAGGGCGATCTCATCAAGGCGCTCAAGAAGGACGCGAAGCATGCCGACAAGATCTATCTGGCAAGCGATCCGGACCGCGAAGGAGAGGCAATCGCCTGGCATCTGGCGTTCATCCTAGGACTTGACCCGTCATCGGATTGCCGCATCGTCTTCAACGAGATCACGAAGCCGGCCATCCAGGAGGCCGTCAAGCACCCGCGCGCCATCAACCTCGATCAGGTCGACGCGCAGCAGGCGCGCCGCATGCTCGACCGCATCGTCGGCTACAAGCTGTCGCCTCTTCTGTGGCGCAAGGTGCGCAAGGGCCTGTCGGCCGGCCGCGTGCAGTCGGTGACAGTCCGACTGATCTGCGACCGCGAGAAGGAGATCCAGGCGTTCCATTCGGATGAGTATTGGACGGTCGGGCTCAAGCTGCGCAAGGAGAGATCGGCGATGTTCCAGGCCGACCTCGTGCAGATCGACGGCAAGCGCCTCGCTGTCACCGATGAGGAGGGCAAGAAGATTGCCCTGCACAATGAGAGCGAAGCGATGGCCGTCACGGAAGACCTCGCCAAGCAAGCGCTGACGGTCGCATCCGTGCGGCGCAGTGAGCGCAGGCGCAAGCCCGCGGCGCCGTTTACGACGAGCTCCTTGCAGCAGGATGCCGCGCGCAAGCTCGGCTTCACCTCGCGCAAGACGATGATGCTCGCGCAGCAGCTCTACGAGGGCATTGAGCTCGGTCGCCACGGCTCGACCGGTCTCATCACCTACATGCGCACGGACTCGACGCGCATCTCGGAGCTCGCGCAGCAGGAGGCGAAGTCGTTCCTGCTCGAAGCGTTCGGCCCGGAATTCGTGCCAGAGAAGGCCAACGTCTACGTGACGGGCAAGAAAGCGCAGGATGCGCATGAGGCCATCCGCCCGACGAGCCTCGTCCACACGCCGGATAGTCTCGAGAAGTACCTCAACAAGGACCAGCTCAAGCTATACACGCTCGTCTGGCAGCGCTTTGCCGCCAGCCAGATGACGCCGGCCATATACGACACGATGGCAATCGCCATCAAGGCCGGCGACCGCTATGACCTGCGCGCCAACGGTTCCCGCCTCAAGTTCGCCGGTTTCACGAAAGTCTACGCCGGTGCTGAGACGACGAAGAAGGAAAAAGACGTTCTCTTGCCGGAGCTTGAAGAAGGCGATGTCCTGAACATCGCCAAGACGCTGCCGCAGCAGCACTTCACAGAGCCGCCGCCGCGCTACAACGATGCCTCGCTCGTCAAGACGCTCGAGGAGAAGGAGATCGGCCGCCCGAGCACGTACGCGCCGATCATCGAGACGATCCAGGCGCGCGGTTACGTCCAGCGCATCGACAAGCACTTCCAGCCGACAGAGCTCGGCTTCGTCGTCGTCGACATGCTCGAGGAGTACTTCAAAGACATCGTCGATGTCAAGTTCACGGCCAATCTCGAGAACGAGCTCGATGAGATCGCCGAGGGCAAGGTCCACAAGAACCAGCTGCTGCGGGAGTTCTACGGTCCGTTCGAGCAGACGCTCGAGAAGGCCGACGAGGCCATCGGCCACGTCGAACTGCCCGTAGAGGTGTCGGACGTCCGCTGCGAGCACTGCGGCCGCTTGATGGTCATCAAGCAGGGACGCTACGGCAAGTTCCTCGCCTGCCCGGGCTTCCCGGAATGCCGCAACACGAAGCCGCTCTTGAAAGATACAGGTGTCAAGTGTCCGAAGTGCGGCGGCAAGATCGTCGAGCGCCGCACGCGCCGCGGGCGCACATTCTATGGCTGCGAGAACTATCCGGACTGTGATTACACGACCTGGGATACGCCGCAACAGCAAAAGTGCGAGAAATGCGGTGCCTTCCTCTTGAAGCATCACTTCAAGAACGGGCGCGGCATGCTCTACTGCAGCAATGATGCTTGCGAGACGCGCATCAACCACCCAATCAACAAGGAACTCGAGAAGATGCGCGAGCGCGCCGAAGCCAAGCGCAAGCGCGAGGCGGAGAAGGCGGCAGCTGAAGCCGCAGAACAATCGGCAGAGACGGCGGGAGCGCCCGCTAAGAAGGAGAATCCATGAAAAAAGTCATCATAGTCGGCGCCGGCCTGGCCGGCAGTGAGGCCGCCTGGCAGGCGGCCAAGCAGGGCGCGGAAGTCACGCTCTACGAGATGCGTCCCGAGAAGTCGACGCCGGCGCACAAGACGGCCGGCTTTGCCGAGCTCGTCTGCAGCAATTCGCTGCGCGGCGCGGGCCTCGAGAATGCAGTCGGCGTGCTCAAGGAAGAGATGCGCCGCCTTGGCTCCATCATCATGGAGGCAGCTGATGCGACGCGTGTGCCCGCCGGCGGTGCGCTCGCTGTCGACCGCCACGGTTTCAGCGACTACGTGACCGAGAAGGTCACGAACCACCCGCAGATCACAGTCGTGCATGAAGAAGTGCCGAAGATCCCGATGGAAGAGGATGCTGTGACGATCGTGGCGAGCGGCCCCTTGACGGCCGGCAGCCTTGCCGACGATATCGCCGCGCGCACGGGCAACGACTCGCTGTATTTCTACGACGCCGCTGCGCCAATCGTCAGCCTCGAGTCGGTCGATATGACGAAGGCATACCGCGCCTCGCGCTATGGCAAGGGCGAGGCTGCCTACATCAACTGCCCGATGACGAAGGAAGAGTACGAGGCGTTCTGGCATGAGCTCGTGAAGGCGGAGAAGGCGCCGACGAAGGACTTCGAGAAGGAGAAGTTCTTCGAGGGCTGCATGCCGGTCGAGGTCATGGCGAGCCGCGGCATCGACACGCTGCTCTACGGCCCGCTGAAGCCCGTCGGACTCGAGCACCCCGTGACGGGGGTGCGCCCCTATGCCGTCGTGCAGCTGCGCCAGGACAATGCGGGCGCGACGCTCTACAACATCGTCGGCTTCCAGACGCATCTCAAGTGGCCGGAACAGCGCCGCGTCTTCGGCATGATCCCCGGCCTCGAGCACGCGGAGTTCCTGCGCTACGGCGTCATGCACCGCAACACCTTCCTGAACTCGCCGCGCCACATGCGCCCGACGCTGCAGCTTCGAGGCGAGGACCATCTGCTCTTTGCCGGTCAGATGACGGGCGTTGAGGGCTACATCGAGTCGGCCTCGTCGGGCCTTGTCGCCGGCGTCAATGCGGCGCGCATCGCGCGCGGCGAGCAGCCGCTCGTCTTCCCGGAGGAGAGTTGCCACGGCGCGCTCTGCCACTACATCACGACGAGCGAGGCCAAGCACTTCCAGCCGATGAATGTCAACTTCGGCATCCTGCCGCCCGTTGAGATGCGCGATGCCAATGGGCGCCGCATCCGCGACAAGAAACAGAAGAAACAGCTGCTAGCCGAGAAAGCTCTGGCAGCGATCGAGGCGTTCAAACCGCAGATCTTTGGCTGCTGATAAAAGCGATTACCCAGAAATGAGGGATTATATATGAGTACAGAATTACAGTTCCATGCGACGACCATCTGTGCCGTGCGCAAGGATGGCAAGACGGCCATCGCAGGCGACGGCCAGGTGACGTTCGGCCAGAACACGATCATGAAGTCGACGGCCCGTAAGGTCCGCCGCATCTACCACGGCCGCGTGCTGGCCGGCTTTGCCGGCTCCGTTGCCGACGCGTTCACGCTGTTCGAGAAATTCGAGGCCAAGCTCGAGACTTACAACGGCAACTTGCAGCGTGCGGCTGTTGAGCTCGCCAAGGAGTGGCGCACCGACAAGATGATGGGGAAGCTCGAGGCCCTGCTGCTCGTGGCCGACAAGAGCACGCTCCTGATGCTATCCGGCAACGGCGAGGTCATCGAGCCGGACGGCAATGTCGCTGCCATCGGCTCGGGCGGCTTCTTCGCCCTCTCGGCAGCGCGCGCCCTCGTCAAGCACACCGACATGGAGGCGAAGGACATCGCGAAGGAGGCGCTGTCGATCGCAGCCGATATCTGCGTCTACACGAATCACAATATCAGAGTGGAGGAACTTGACTGATGGAGAACCGTATCGAAAGTATCGGCGTCAACGAACAGACGCCGCGCGAGATCGTAGAAGAGCTTGACCGCTATATCGTCGGACAGGATGAGGCGAAGCGCTCTGTGGCCATCGCCCTGCGCAACCGCTGGCGCAGCCGTCAGCTCACGGGAGCCATGAAGGAAGAGGTCATCCCGAAGAACATCATGATGATCGGCTCGACGGGCGTCGGCAAGACGGAGATCGCCCGCCGCCTCGCGAAGCTCGTCCGCGCGCCGTTCATCAAGGTCGAGGCGACGAAGTTCACGGAGGTCGGCTACGTCGGCCGCGATGTCGAATCGATCATCCGTGACCTGACCGAGGCCGCTGTGCGCATGATCCGCCAGGAGCGCCTCGAAGACGTGCAGGACAAGGCGAAAGAGCAGGCAGAAGAGCGCATCCTCGATGTCTTTGTGCCAGAGCCGAAGAAATCACAGAACCCGCTCGGCCGCCTCTTCGGCGGCGATGACGAGGGAGAGAAGGACAAGCCGGCGGACGAGCCGAAGAAGTATCAGGCCGGCCGCGAATGGGTCCGCAAGCGCCTGGAGAAGGGCGAGCTCGAAGACGAGCTCATCGAGATCGATGTCGAGGAGTCGCGCCGTCCGATGGTCGGCATGTTCTCGGGCTCGAGCCTCGAGGGCATGGGCGACAACCTGCAGGATATGATCGGCAACATCATGCCGAAGCGCCACAAGAAGCGCAAAGTCACGGTCGCGCAGGCCCGCAAGATCTTCACGCAGGAAGAGGCCGGCAAGCTCATCGATATGGAAGCTGTTGCGGAAGAGGCTGTCAAGGTCACGGAGTACAGCGGCATCGTCTTCCTCGATGAGATTGATAAAGTCGCGGTCAAGGGCAACAGCTCGGGTGCTGACGTCTCGCGCGAAGGCGTGCAGCGCGACATCCTGCCAATCGTCGAAGGCTCGCAGGTCTCGACGAAGTACGGCCCGGTCCGCACGGACCACATCCTCTTCATCGCAGCCGGCGCCTTCCACATGGCGAAGCCTTCGGACCTCATCCCGGAGCTCCAGGGCCGCTTCCCAATCCGCGTCGAGCTCAAGTCGCTGCGCAAGGAGGATTTCGAGCGCATCCTGACGGAGCCGCAGAACGCCCTTATCAAGCAGTACGAAGCGCTGCTTGCGACGGAGGGGCTCACGCTCTCCTTCAAGCCGGATGCCATCAGCCGCATCGCTGAGCTCGCCTGCGACGTCAATGAGCAGGCCGAAGATATCGGCGCCCGCCGCCTGCACACGCTGCTCGAGAAAGTCCTCGAGGACATCAGCTTCCGCGCGCCGGAGCTCACCGACAAGGATGTCGTCATCGACGCCGACTATGTCAACGAGCGCCTGGCCGACATCGTGATCAACCGCGACCTCTCGCAGTTCATCCTCTGATACAGGTCCGTCAGGTAAGCAGGGTACAGGATTGACTGTATCCTGCTTGCTTTTTATTGCGGTGCGCATCTCATTGGCCAGAATTCGCGAAAAAAATGAAAAAATCAGCAGATTCTCTTTGACTATTTTGAAAAGTATGATAAACTAAAGGTGTTCAAAGATAAAACTTTCGGAATTCATTCGTCAAGAGATCAAAGGAGCGTATACCATGGCATCTTTACTAGAAAAAACCCGCAAGATCAATCGTCTGCTTCAGCGTTCTGAAAATGTAGAATATGATGGCATCTCGCGTGTCCTCAGCAATGTCCTGAATGCAAATGTCTATATCACCAACAAGAAGGGCAAGATTTACGGCTATGCCTTTGTCGACGATTTTGAATGCGATCTCATGATCGACAAGGTCATCGACCAGGGCGAGTTCCCGAAGCACTATGTCAACTGGCTCATGCGCATGGATGAGACGTGTGCCAACCTGCGCTCGAAGACGGGCATGTGCGCCTATGAAGAGAATACGAAGTGCCTCTTCAACGGCAAGAACACGACGGTTGTGCCGATCTACGGCGTCGGCGAGCGCATCGGCACGCTGATCGTCGCCAAGTATGACGAAGAGTTCGATGACGATGACCTGCTGCTCTGCGAGTACGGCGCGACGGTCGTCGGCATGGAGATGCTGCGCGACCACGCCGAGAAGATTGAGATTGAGGCGCGCAAGAAAGCGACGGTCCAGATTGCCATCAACACGCTGTCCTTCTCGGAACGCAAGGCTGCTTATGCCATTCTCTCGGCACTCGACAGCACGGAAGGCCTGCTCGTCGCCTCGAAGATCGCGGACCAGGTCAAGATCACGCGCTCGGTCATCGTCAATGCCCTGCGCAAGTTCGAGTCGGCCGGCGTCATCTCGTCGAAGTCGCTCGGCATGAAGGGCACCTACATCAAGGTCCTCAATGAGTACCTTCTCGACGAGGTCCAGAAGCTCCGCAACGAGTGAACTCGCATGAGATAAACAACGAAAAAGAGGAACCCGTTTGGGTTCCTCTTTTTCGTTGCCGGATGATGTTCAGGCATTTGAGAGCTGCTTGAATTCCTCGAGCTTCTTGAGGGCAGCGCCCGACGCGATCATCTGGCGGGCGATCTCGATGCCCTCGGCGATGTTTTTCGCCTTGCCCCCCACGTAGATCGCGGCACCGGCATTGAGCAGGACGATGTCGGTCTTCGGTCCCTGGGCACCCTTGAGGATGGCGAGCGTGACGGCTGCGTTCTCAGCCGGATCACCGCCGCGGATGTCGTCCTTCGTGCAGCGCGTGAAGCCAAAGTCCTCCGGCTTCAGCGTGTAGCGGCGATACCAGCCGTCCTTGAATTCGCAGACGCTCGTCGGAGCGCTCATCGAGAACTCGTCGAGGCAGTCCTGGCCGTAGATGACCATGCCGCTCTTGACGCCGAGCGTCAGCAGGACATTGGCGAGCGGCTCGAGCAGGTACTCATCGTAGACGCCGAGGATCATGCGCGTCGGATGTGCCGGGTTCGTCAGAGGGCCGAGGATGTTGAAGACGGTGCGGATGCCGAGTTCCTTGCGGATGGCGCCGACGTACTTCATCGAGGCGTGGTACTTCTGGGCGAACATGAAGCAGATGCCAATCTTCTTGAGCTCCTCGACGACTTTAGCGGGCGGCTGGTCGAGGTTGACGCCGAGCGCTTCGAGGCAGTCGGCGGCACCGCACTTCGAGGAAGCGGCGCGGTTGCCGTGCTTGGCGACTTTGACGCCTGCTGCGGCGATGATCATGGCCGCAGTCGTCGAGATGTTGATGCTGTGCGCGTGGTCGCCGCCCGTGCCGACGATGTCGAGCACATCCATCGCATGCTCGACCTTGAGCGCATGGTCGCGCATGGCCATGGCCGAGCCCGATATCTCATCGATTGTCTCTGCCTTCGTGCTCTTCGTCGAGAGCGCCGCGAGGTAGGCGGCATTCTGGACCTGCGTCGTCTCGCCGTTCATGATCTCATTCATGACGGTGTAGGCTTCGTCGTAAGTGAGGTCCTGTTTGCTGACGATCTTCTCAATGGCTTCTTTGATCATAGGGAACCCTCCTGTAGGCAATGATTCGTATGATAGCGTGATGATAAAAGATTCGACATGACTAACGTTAGCATCCAATTGTAAAGTTGTCAACGTCTCTTCCGCCCTCCTGACGCAATGCCTCCAAAATTTTTGGCGGATGCGTTGACAAGGCAGCGATAAGTCATTATAATAGTAAAGTACGTAATAACGGGATGTAGCGCAGTTTGGTAGCGCGCCTGCTTTGGGAGCAGGATGTCGCAGGTTCGAATCCTGTCATCCCGACCATCCATATGCGTCTGTAGCTCAGCTGGATAGAGCAACGGCCTTCTAAGCCGTGGGTCGCGGGTTCGAATCTTGCCAGACGCACCATTTGAGAGAGATGCTCCGGTTCGCCGGAGCTTTTTTGTTGTGCTTTTCCACCTGAGCGTGAAGTTTGTCTTGCTATCGGGGATTATCTGTGTTATACTAAGCATATGTGAATTGCATAGGGGAATTTTAGGCGGAGTCTGTTCAACTACAGGCTCCGTCTATTTTATTGCAGGCACATGGGGAAGAAGGAAGACTGCCATTTACCGAAGGAGGAATATGCTTTTATGGAAACGCTAGCTGCCATTATCTTCGTGCTGATGTACGCCCTGATCGTCTCAGAGAAGGTCCATCGCACGATCGTCGCCATGATGGGCGCCATCATCATGATCATTGCAGGCATCATGCCGGTGGACACGGCCCTGCATCACATCGACTTCAACACGCTCGGCCTGCTCATCGGCATGATGATCCTCGTCAGCGTCACGGCCAAGACGGGGCTCTTCGATTACGTTGCCATCAAGACGGCGAAGGCCGCGAAGGCGCAGCCGCGCCGCCTGCTCATCTACCTCGGCATCATCACGGCTGTCTTCTCGGCTTTCCTCGACAATGTGACGACGGTCCTCTTGATGGTCCCCGTCACCTTCGCCATCACCAATAAGCTGCACATCCCTGTCGTGCCGTTCCTGCTCACGCAGATCCTCACCTCGAATGTCGGCGGCACGGCCACGCTGATCGGCGACCCGCCGAACATCATGATCGGCAGTGCCGTCAAGGAACTGACCTTTGTCGCCTTCATCGAGAACCTCACGCCGGTCGTCATCCTCTGCATGGTGGCAGTCCTCTTCGTCATGAACGTCCTCTACCGCAAGCAGATGGTCACGAAGCCGGAGCTGCAAGCGGAGATCATGCAGATGGATGAGACGAAATCTCTGAAGGACCGCAAGCTGCTCGCGCGCTCGCTCTTCGTGCTCGGCCTGACGATCCTCGGCTTTTTCACGCATTCCTTCACGCATATCGAGTCGTCTGTTGTCGCACTCTTTGGCGCTTTCCTGCTGCTGTTCCTCGAGGGCGGCAGCCAGCACGCCGTCGACTTCTCGATGCGCAAGGTCGAGTGGGCGACGATCTTCTTCTTCATCGGCCTCTTCGTCGCAGTCGGCGGCCTCAGCGAGACGGGCGTTATCCGCGACCTCGCGACGAAGGCCGTGGCACTCACGGAAGGCGATGTGACGAAGACGTCGCTGCTCGTTCTCTGGCTCTCGGCACTCGTCTCCTCGGTCCTCGACAACATCCCGTTCGTCGCGACGATGATCCCCTTGATCCAGAACATGGGCGCGATGGGGGTAGACAATCTCGAGCCGGTCTGGTGGAGCCTCTCTCTTGGCGCCTGCCTTGGCGGCAACGGCACGCTTGTCGGTGCTTCGGCAAACCTCATCGTCGCTGGCATGGCGGCGGACCGCGGCGTCAAGATCTCGTTCCTGAACTACTTCAAGATCAGCTTCCCGATCATGATCATGACGATTGCGATCTCGACAATCTACGTCTACCTGCGCTATCTGCTCTGACCGGTATCGGAGCGGGAACGGATACAGATACGGCATATGAGTCGGCCCTCTCGGGGGCCGGCTTTTGCATGCAGGGAAGTTTTGGCAGCTGGCAGGATTTCTGGACTGCAGCAAGAATAAATAAAATAGTAAACATTTTTTTGTTTGGAGGGGTTTTCTTGTCTAAGTTTGGTGGACGTGGATATGGCATGTGTATCCTGTTCGTGATCATCGGTGCAATCCTCGGCGGCATCCTCGGTGAGCTCTTGAAGAATGTGCCGTCGCTAGAAGGCGTCATGCCCTACCTCGTGACGACGTTCCCGGTCTTCGATATGGCACCTGTGACAATCGACCTCTACGTGATCCGGCTGACGGTCGGCCTCGCCTTCATGCCCAATCTCATGAGCATGCTCGGCATCGTCGTGGCCATCGCTCTCTACCGCCGCTACTGAGATCGCATTGAGATGATTTGAGAAAGGAAGGATACCATGTTCATTCTGGCATCTGCGTCGCCGCGCCGCAGGGAACTCCTGCAGCAGATCGACGCCAGCTTTGAAGTGAAGGTCAGTTCCGTGGAAGAAGTGACTGGCGGCAATCTGGCACCTGCTGAGATCGTAGTGGAAAATGCCGTCCGCAAGGCAAAGGCTGTGGCAAAGGCTTTCCCGGGGTATGCCGTGCTCGGGGCCGACACCATCGTCTTCCTGGACGGCAGAGTGTATGGCAAGCCGAAGGACGGCGAAGAGGCAAAGGCGATGCTGCGGGCGCTGGCTGGCAGGGAGCATGAGGTCGCGACGGGCATCGCCTGGGTCCATGCGGGCGAGGTCTTCACGGATGTCGAGACGACGCGCGTCTTCTTTGCCCCGCTGACGGAGGAAGCAATCGATGCGTACGTGAAGACAGGAGAGCCGCTCGACAAGGCGGGTGCCTATGCCATCCAGGGCCGGGCGGCGCAGTTCATTGAGTCGATTGAGGGCTCGTTCTCCAACGTCGTGGGGCTTCCCCTCTACGCAGTCTGCCGACTTGCCGGAAAGGCAGGCGTGAATCTCTATGACAATCATGGTTCGAGATCTACCGATGGAGGAGCGACCGCGTGAGAAGCTCATCGCCTATGGGCCGGAGTCACTGAGCAATGCGGAACTTCTCGCTGTGCTGCTGCACACGGGGACGCGGGAGCAGTCGGTCCTGCACCTCGCGGAATCCGTGCTCGGCAAATTCAAGGAGCGGGGCATCACGTCCATCGTGCACACGACGGTGGCTGACCTCGCGGGCATCCACGGCATCGGCCCGTCAAAGGCCGCGAGCATCCTGGCTGCTGTTGAGCTCGGCCGGCGTCTCGCGAAGAAGGCGGCTGAGAAGGTCCACATTGTCCATGGCCCCGAGGATGCGGCGCACTTTGCCATGCCGCACCTCTGCTATGAGCAGAAGGAGCACTTTGCCGTGCTGCTGCTCAACACGAAGAACCACATCCTCGGCCTGCGCGATGTCTCGATAGGCAGTCTGTCGGCTTCCGTCGTGCACCCGCGCGAGGTATTCGCGATGGCCATCCGCTACGCGGCCGCCTCGATGATCTTGGTGCACAACCATCCGAGCGGGGACCCGAATCCGAGCCGCGAGGACATCGCTATCACAGACAGGCTCGTCAAGGCGGGGCGGATTCTCGACATTCCTGTCCTCGACCACATCATCCTCGGGGACAATCGCTTCCTGAGTCTGAAGGAAAAAGGCATGATTTCCTGAATAATTCTTGACGTTCCTCTATTTTGCCGTTACAATCCAGTATGAGATGTGGTACAATGATATGTATTGTTTCGATAAGGAAATTCTGAAGGGAGTTTATCAGTAAAATGTGGAGTCTTTTTGGTGGTTTATCTCACGATATGGGTATTGACCTCGGCACGGCCAATACGCTCGTCCATGTGAAAGGCAGGGGGATTGTCCTGCGCGAGCCTTCTGTTGTCGCCATAAAGAGTGATACGGGAGACGTCTTGGCTGTCGGTGATGAGGCCAAGCAGATGATCGGCCGCACGCCAGGCAACATCGTCGCGATCCGTCCGATGAAGGACGGCGTCATCGCGGACTTCGATGTGACGCAGGCCATGCTCAAGTATTTCATCCGCAAGGCGATGAACACGAAGTCGTTCGTGCGCCCGCGCGTCGTCGTAGGCGTTCCTTCCGGTGTGACGGAAGTCGAGAAGCGCGCTGTCATCGACGCGGCACAGCAGGCTGGTGCGCGTGAGGCATACCTCATCGAGGAGCCGATGGCTGCAGCCATCGGTGCCGGCCTGCCGGTCGAAGAGGCGACGGGCAACATGGTCGTCGATATCGGCGGCGGTACGACGGAGATCGCCGTCATCTCGCTCGGCGGCATCGTCA
>ULRP01017867.1_pt1 | contig 12459 bp, 8 predicted proteins | sample 1955521 | NCBI WGS metagenome assembly ULRP01 (sample SAMEA4835685, study PRJEB28245) | human gut metagenome | biome: gut microbiome; material: fecal sample | place: Denmark | collected 2008
ATAGGCTTTCTGGGCCGGCTCGCCTTTGGTGCGCAGGTTGTGGGAGAGGGTCATGGCGGCAGCGTAGCCTGTTGCGTACTGGTAGACGTAGAAGGGACGGTAGAAGTGGGGGATGCGGCTCCATTCGGCGGCGAGCTCGGTGTCGAGGACAACGTCTTCGCCGTAGTAGGTGCGGTTGAGCTTCATCCAGATGGATTCGAGTTTGTCAGCGGTCAGGGCCTCGCCTTTCTCGACGGCGGCGTGTGTCAGGAGCTCGAATTCGGCGAAGAGCATCTGGCGGAAGACAGTGGTGCGGATCTGTTCGAGGTAGAGGTTGAGATAGTAGAGGCGTTCGCGTCCTTTGGCGTGCTGGAGGATGTACTCGAGCAGCAGGTTCTCGTTCGTCGTGGAGGCGACTTCAGCGCAGAAGATGGTGTATTCGGAATTGACGAAATCCTGCTCCTGGCTGCTGTACCAGCTGTGCATGGAGTGGCCCATCTCGTGGGCGAGGGTGCTCATGGATTCGTAGGTGTCGTTCCAGCTCATGAGCACGAAGGGGTGGACGCCATAGACGCCCCAGGAGTAGGCGCCGCTGCGCTTGCCCTGGTTCTCGCAGCGGTCGACCCAGCCGGACTCGAGGCCCTGGAAGAGGTCATGCTCATAGGTGCTGCCGAGCGGCGCGAGGGCTTCTTTGAGGATGGCTGTGGCTTGCTCGTAAGTGTAGGCGGCAGCTGGCTTTTCAATGACGGGCACGTAGAGGTCGTACATGTGGACCTTATCGAGCTTGAGCAGGCGCTTCTTGACCGCCATGTAGCGGTGGAGCGCGGGAAGGGCGGCGTGTGTCGCTTCGATGGCGCTGTCGTAGACGGAGAGCGGGATGTTGCTGACATCGAGCGCCGCTGCGCGCATCGTCTCGTAGTGGCGCATGGAGGCCGTGAACTGGCTGCTCTTGACGGAGGCGCTGTAGAGCGAGGCGAAGGTGTTGCGGAAGGCGTGGTACGTCTGGAAAAGCTTCGTGAACGCATCCTGGCGGACTTCTCGCTTCTCGCTGCGCAGGAAGTTCATATAGCGGCTTTCGGAGAGCGGCGTGAGCCTGCCGTCCTCTGAGAGTGTGTCAGGGAATTTGAGGTCGGCATTGGCCATGACGGTGTAGGTGTTGCGCGGAGCGCTGCGGAGCTCACCCGTGCGCGCGAGGAAGGCTTCCTGCTCCGGCGTCAGGATGTGCGCTTTCATGCGCAGCAGCTCCTGCAGGCGGAAACGGTATTTCGCGAGGCCGGGCAGGGCATCGGGCAGGCTCTTGAGCGTTTCCTCTGGCAAGGCCAGCAGCTCCGGTTCGATGAAGGCCGTCGCGGCGCCGGTCTGGTCGAGCAGCGGCATGACGCTTGCGGCGTCGGCCTGATACTGTTGGTGGCCCGTGTCGGTGTCAGCCATCATGCGCGCCCAGGCAAAGACGGAAGAGAGCGTGATCTCCATCTCGTCCTGCTTCGTCAGGCAGTTGAGCAGCTGCTGCGGGTCCTTCAGCCTTCCGCGGAACGACTGGATATCATCGAGTTGTCCCGGTATGCTGTCGCGTGCGGCCTGCCAGTCTTCTCGTGTCGCATAGATGTCGGACAGATGCCATTTCTCTGTGGCAGGGCAGTCTTTTCGTGCGGGAATCGTCTTATTTGTCATATCGGTCATCCTTTCCTGGTTTGTTCATGTTTTCCTTGCGGGTGATGCTGCTGTCCCTATTATAGCATAGCCAGGCATGATTCTGTCATTTTGCGGATTTTTGGGGCGCATGCTACAATAGGGGACATAGAATGAGAAGAAGGGGAGCGTTGGATATCGTGAAAAACGGAGAGTGGAAAGAACGGGGACAGGAGGGCATCCTTTGGCTGGCAATCAACGCGAAGTACTCGCATACAGCGCTGGCCGTGCGCTACCTGCGCGAATGCGTGCCAGGCTCGGAGATCTTGGAGCTCACGATCAACCATCAGCTGCTCGCGGCGCTCGGGGAGATCTATGAGCGGCGGCCGCGTGTCTTGGGCATTGCCTGCTACATCTGGAATATCGAGATGGTCAAGGACCTGCTGCGGCTCCTGCCGGCGGCGCTGCCCGATACCATCATCGTCTGCGGCGGCCCGGAGGTCTCATACGATACGGCAGCGTTTTTTAGGGAGTTCCCGATGGTCGACTTTGTCGTGCGCGGCGAGGGGGAGGAAGCTGTCGTGCAGCTCATTGAGCGGCTGCGCGCGGTGAAGCTCGATAAGGCGCGGGCTGCTGAGGTCAGCCGTCTGGTGAGTCTGCCGGGCGTCGCCATGCGTCGGGAGGACGGCAGCATCGACGAGAGCACGGCTGTGACCGTAGCGGATTTCTCACAGGTGCCCTTTGCCTACCGCGAGGCGGAGATGGAGCCCATCAAGGAGCGCATCCTCTACTATGAGACATCGCGCGGCTGTCCGTTCTCCTGTGCTTACTGCCTGTCGTGTGCGACGGCCGGAGTGCGCTTTTTGCCGCTCGCGCGCGTCTTTGGCGAGCTCGATTTCTTCGTGCGCCACGACGTGCGCCAGGTCAAGTTTGTCGACAGGACGTTCAATGCCAAGAAGTCGCATTTTCTGCCCATCCTGCAGTACATCCTGGCCCTTCCTCAGACGGTGCGCACGAACTTTCACTTCGAGGTGGCCATCGATTACCTCGATGAAGACGTCCTGGAGACGCTGGCGCAGATGCCGCGCGGCCGCGTCCAGCTCGAGATCGGCATCCAGTCGACGAATGAGAAGACATTGCAGGCTGTCTCGCGCTGCAATCACTGGGAACAGATTGCCGCGCACATCCGGCGCATCCTCTCGTTCCACAACATGCACCTGCATGTCGACCTCATCATCGGCCTGCCGGGCGAGGGCATGGATTCGTTCGCGCGGTCGTTCAACGATGTCTACGATCTGCACGCCGACATGCTGCAGCTCGGCTTCCTGAAGTTCCTCAAGGGCGCTTCGATGATGCAGCTCGTCGAGCCATACCGCTATGCGTACATGGCCATGGCACCGTACGAAGTGCTTCGGTCCGACGCCCTGACGTACGGAGAGATCCGCTGGTTCCACAGCTTCGAGGACGTCTTTGAGACGTACTACAATGCGGGCCGCTGCCGCCATACGGCCGACTTCCTGATAAAATCGCAGGAGCACGGCGATGCCTTTGCGTTCTGGAAGCGCTTTACCGACTGGTGGGAGAATCATGGCTATCATAAGGTTGGCCATGCGACAAAAGACCTCTACGGCTTATTGCGCGATTTTGCAGGGGATGCGTATGGCACGGCGGCAGTTCTTCTCGACAACCTGCTGCGCTTTGATGCCCTGATGGCCGACGGCGGCCGCATCCGTCCCGTTTATCTCGACTGGGATATGGAAAAGCATCAAGATAAGACAGTACCCTTCTGGCGCAGCGAGAGGCCGCGCGCCTATCTGCCCGGCTTCGTCTTCGAGAACTGGCGTGCCGTGCGCGGCCGCTATCATATCGAGTTCTTTGCCTGCGATGTGCGAAAGGCTGCCGAAGGCATTGCCGAGCCGCGCGAGACGGTGTTGCTCTTCGACTTCACAGGCCCTGATGTGACATGCCAGGAAATCGTGCTATAATAGCTTTATTGATGAAAATAAGAGCGCAGCTGCAAGTGCCGCGCTGTAGAAATGAGGATGTGTGAACAATGAAATTAGCTGCAACTGATTTTGACGGGACGTTCGCGCCACACCGCCAGCCCGTCCCCGCGTCAAATATCGAAGCCGTCGCCAAGTGGCAGGCTGCTGGCAATAAATTCGGCATCTGCACGGGCAGGGGGCTGAGTCTCATCGAGTTTGAGCTGCGCAAGTACCCGGCGCTCCATCCCGATTACCTCGTCTGCAACAACGGTGCCGTTATCGTCAACGCGGGACGGGAGTTTCTGTCCAGTCTCTGCCTGCCGGCGGCGCTCCTCAGGGGGCTGCTCCACCTGCCCGTCATCCGGCAGACCCGGAATCCCATGCGCCTCTTGACCGAGACCGACATGTACCTGCTCGACACGGGCTCCACAATCGAATTCGGCCTGGTCATCCCGATGGAGACGCTGACGTTTGAGCGCGCAGCGTCGATGGAGAAGGTCGTCCAGCTCAGCATGCGCTGCGAATCGGTGGAGGAGGCCGAGGCCGTGACGGCGGAAGTCACGAAATCCTTCCCTGAGGTCATCGGCAACATCAACCGCAACTACATCGACTTCAATCTCAAGGACGCCAACAAGCGCGACGGCCTGCGGCGCCTGCTGAAGGTGACGGGGTGGCAGCCGGAAGAGACGCTCTTCATCGGCGACGACCAGAACGATCTGCCGGCGGTCAAATACTTTCACGGCTGCACCGTTGAAACGGCAGAGCCCTTCATGAAAGAAGCCGCTGCAGCTGTCTATCCTAGTGTAGGAGATATGCTGCTGGCCCATCTTTGATAACGGAGGGGCAGAAGTTGAACACCCGTCAAGCTCAGGCGGGAGGGATGCCTGAGCGCCTCTTACGCCAAGATGTCTGCAATAAAATAAAAAAGACTGTGCCGAAACACAGTCTTTTTTGTTGCCATTTGGTGAATCCTAGGATTACTTGTTGGCGTTAACGAGCTCCATGACACCAGCAGCGCTGCCCTCAGAACCGAGAACCTCTTTGATCTTGTGCTCAACGAGTTCCTTGATGTAGGAGCGGCCGTCAGCGCAGTACTGACGCGGGTCGAAGTGCTCCGGATGAGCGAAGAAGTGCTCGCGGATACCAGCCGTCATAGCGAGGCGCAGGTCGGAGTCGATGTTGATCTTGCAGACAGCGGATTTAGCAGCCTTGCGAAGCTGATCTTCCGGGATGCCTACAGCGTCATCGAGCTTGCCGCCGTTCTCGTTGATGATCTTGACGTACTTCGGGATGACGGAGGAAGCACCGTGCAGGACGATCGGGAACTCAGGGATCTTCTTCTCGATCTCAGCGAGGATGTCGAAGCGGAGCTCAGGCGGTACGAGAACGCCGTCAGCATTGCGCGTGCACTGCTCCGGTTTGAACTTGAATGCGCCATGGCTCGTGCCGATTGCGATAGCGAGGGAGTCAACGCCCGTCTCACGAACGAATTCCTCAACCTCTTCCGGCTGCGTGTAAGCTGCCTCGTGAGCAGCGACCTTTACATCATCTTCGATGCCGGCGAGTTTGCCGAGCTCAGCTTCGACAACGACGCCATGCTCATGTGCATAAGCAACGACTTCCTGCGTGCGCTTGATGTTCTCTTTGAACTCGTACTTGGAGCCATCGAACATTACGGACGTGAAGCCATCATCGATGCAGGCCTTGCAGGTCTCGAAATCCGGACCATGATCGAGGTGCAGAGCGATAGGAATATCGTTGACCTCGAGGGCTGCCTCGACGAGGTGACGGAGATACGGGCCCTTAGCGTACTTGCGTGCGCCAGCGGAAGCCTGGAGGATAACCGGGGAATTCAGCTCTGCAGCTGCTTCCGTGATACCCTGTACGATCTCCATGTTGTTGATGTTGAAAGCACCGATAGCGAAGCCGCCTTCGTAAGCTTTCTTGAACATTTCTTTCGTTCCAACTAATGGCATTTTTCATTACCCCCTAATGAAATCATGTTCACTTATACGAACTGACTTCATTATAGCATAGAACAGGCCCTTGGTGTATAGGCGAAAGTCAATTTTTATGAAAATATCGCCATTCGCGCGTAAATAATAGGAATTATCGTTTCTGATGATGAAAATCCGAGACAATCTGTTCCATATCGGACGGCAGGGGGGAGCGGACATCGATCATCTCGTTTGTCAGTGGATGGCGGAAGTGGAGCCGCGCGGCGTGCAAGGCCTGCCTCTTTATGCGCGTGAGGCTGCCGCCGTAGAGGTCGTCGCCGAGGAGCGGATGGCCGAGGTGCGCGAGGTGGACGCGGATCTGATGCGTGCGGCCCGTGTCAAGCACGAGGTGGACGAGCGAGAGATGCCCGTCTGTCTGCACGGTGTCGTAATGCGTGCGGGCGGCCTGTCCGTCGGGCGAGACTTTGCGAAGGATGATGCTCGGCAGCGCGCGGGCAATCGGCGCGTCGATGAGCCCCTCAGGCGGTGTGAGCTCGCCCTCGATCAATGCGAGGTACTCGCGGTGGAAGAGCTTGCCTTCGCCGCGGCGCGGCGTCAGCTTGTACTGAACCTGCGGGACCTTGGCGATGAGGACGAGGCCGGATGTGTTGCGGTCGAGCCGGTGCACGGGATGGTAGGCGTGGTGCTCGCCGTGCGCTCTGTACCAATATAATACAGCGTTGCCGAGCGTGCCGTGCGCCTCTTTTGTCGTCGGGTGAACGAGCTGCCCCGCCGGCTTGTTGACGACCATCAGGTAGTCGTCCTCGTAGCGGATGTCGAGCGGCAGGTCTTCTGGCTCGATGTCCGACGGCCGCACGATGTCAAACGTTATGATATCGCCCGACCTGACTTCGGTGCGGGCGGCATTGCAGAGGATGCCATTCACACGGAAGGTGCCGGAGTGCTTGATGCGCTTCCACTGGGTGGAGGATATGCCTTCTTTCTGCGTCAGAAAAGCCTTGACGGGCATTCTCGTCAAGGCTTCTGGCAGTTCGACGCGGATTTGCGTCATTCTTTTGTCGTGTCCTTCGAAGAGGCCTGGCCGGTGAGCGGCGCCTTGTCGCCGCGCGCGATGGCGATGAGCCGGAAAGCGAGGGAGAGGATGATGGCGACGACCGTGGCGAGCGACATGCCCTTGAAGCTCACGGTGCCGATCGTCAGGCTGGCCGTCGAGACGCCGATGCCCATGACGATGGACGTCAAGAGGAGGTTCATCGGGTTGTTGTAGTCGACCTTGGCCTCGACGAGGATGCGGATGCCCGAGGCGGCGATGACGCCGAAGAGCAGCATGGAGACGCCGCCCATGACAGGCGTCGGGATGCTCTGGATGAGCGCAGCGAGCTTGCCGAGGCACGAGAGCAGGATGGCGAAGACGGCCGCGCCGCCAATGACCCAGGTCGAGAAGACCTTCGTGATGGCGAGGACGCCGATGTTCTCGCCGTACGTCGTGTTCGGCGTCGAGCCGAAGAAGCCCGAGATGATGGTCGAGAGGCCGTTGCCGAAGATGGAGCGGTCGAGACCGGGATCCTTCGTGAGGTCGTGGCCGACGATGTTGCCCGTGACGATCAGGTGGCCGATGTGCTCGACGATGACGACGAGCGAGGCGGGCAGGATGATGAGGATGGCGCCGAGGTCGAACTTCGGCGTGTAGAACGTCGGCAGGGCGAACCAAGGCGCGCTCTCGACAAGCGTCCAGTCGACGATGCCGCAGATGGCCGCGATGATGTAGCCGCTGACGACGCCGATGAGGATCGGGATGATGGAGAGGAAGCCCTTGAAGGCGACGGAGGCGAAGATGGTGATGGCCAGCGTCGCGAGCGAGACGAACATCGCCGTGCTGTCCGCCTTGTCGCCCGTGAGGCCGGCCATGCCCGCGGCTGTCGGCATGAGCTCGAGGCCGATGACGGCGACGATGGCACCCATCGAGGCGGGCGGGAAGATCACATCGATCCAGCCCGTGCCGACGGCGCGCACGAGCAGGCCGACGAGGCAGAAGACGATGCCGACGCAGATGAAGCCGCTGAGGGCTGCCTCATAGCTGTACTGCGCGAGCACGAGGAAGACAGGCGAGAGGAAGGCAAAGCTCGAGCCGAGGTAGGCCGGGATCTTCCCCTTGCAGAGCACGAGGTAGAGGATCGTGCCGATGCCGTTGAACAGGAGGACCGTGGCCGGGTTGATCTTGAAGAGGATCGGTACGAGCACGGTGGAGCCGAACATCGCGAAGAGATGCTGCAGCGAGAGTGGGATCGTCTCGAGAAGCGGCAGCTTCTCTTCGACACCAATGGGACGTTTTTGCAAGATGAGACACTCCTTTCGATTACTATGACTGCTCTTGCGCGTCTAGTCTTATGGATCAATTCATTCCGTATCCAATTTATCATAGGATGGGACAGCTGTCCACTTTTCTTGTTTTCCCTTGAAAAAGCGGAAAACCTTATCATTTACAGGATAATATCTTCTGTTTTTTGCTGAGAATGTAACATGATGACTTTCATATGTGCTTCCCTAGAAAACATTTTTACGCAAAAATCGTGAAAGACGGTAGACAGGCCGCTGAAATTCTTGTATAATATGTCTCGATTAAACACTTTAACAAACAAAACGCCTGCGCTGTCCGTTTATGGCGGATGTGCCGGCAGATGTTTAGGGGGAGAAACATGGCGCTTATTGTAAAGAAATTCGGTGGCAGCTCGGTCGCTACCACAGAGAAAATCATGAATGTAGCGAAGAGAGTGCTCAGCGAGAAGCAGCCGGGCGACCAGATTGTCATGGTCGTATCTGCGATGGGCGACACGACGGATAATCTCATCACCCTGGCCAATGGCATCACGAAGGACCCGTACCAGTACGCGCGAGAGATGGACATGCTGCTGACGACGGGTGAGCAGGTTTCCATCGCGCTGCTCGCGATGGCCTTCAAGTCGCTCGGCCAGCCGGCCATTTCCCTGACGGGGCCGATGGCGGGCATGCGCACGGACTCTGTGCACACGAAGGGCCGCATCAAGGACATCCAGCCGAAGCGCGTCCATGAGGAACTCGACAAGGGCAACATCGTCGTCGTCGCTGGTTTCCAGGGCTCGGACGAGATCGGCGATCTCGTGACGCTCGGCCGCGGTGGCTCGGACACGTCGGCTGTCGCACTGGCCGGTGCACTCAAGGCCGACAGCTGCGAGATCTACACGGACGTCGACGGCGTCTACTCGGCTGACCCGCGCATCGTCAAGAATGCGCGCAAGATGAAGGAAATCACGTATTACGAGATGCTCGAGATGGCGCGCCTCGGCGCCGGCGTCATGCAGCCGCGTTCCGTCGAGATGGGCAAGTATTTCAACATTCCGATTCACGTTCGTTCGACGTTCACGAACAAACCGGGCACGATCATTAGGGAGGATTATACAATGGAAGATAAGGATTTTGTGATCCGCGGTGTCGCACACGATGAGAAGGTAGCAAAGATTGCCGTCCTGGGCATCCCGAACACGCCGGGCATCGCCCATGAGATTTTTTCGGCTCTCGCTGAGGCCAACATCGATGTCGACATGATCGTGCAGAGCATCCGCAACATCGAGAAGAATGTCACGGACATGGTCTTCACGGTGGCGACGGATGACCTCGCGCAGGCCAAGAAGGTCGTCGACAAGGTTGCCGATAAGCTCAACGCCATCGCCGTCCTCATCGAGGAGGATGTCGCAAAGGTCTCGATTGTCGGCGCCGGCATGCTCGGCAACCCGGGCATCGCAGCGCGCATGTTCGGTGCTCTGTCGAAGGCCCAGATCAACATCGATATCATCAGCACGTCGGAGATCAGCATTTCCTGCCTCGTCAAGGGCTCGCAGCTCAAGGATGCAGTCAATGCAATCCACGACGAGTTCTTCCCGGCTAAGGCATAAGCATGAGGGAGCCGCTCTTTCGGGGGTGGCTCTTTCTTGTTGACCGCGCGCTGAGATCTTCCGATGCGCGGGGGAATCGAGATGCTGAGAAATATTGTATACGTTTTTTCGGTATATGGACATATGGGTGGAAAACGTTTATGATATACTCATTATATGGATATTGGTTTGTATGGAAGGAAGTTATTTTATGACGACGAGTATGGCAGCTTCGCATGCAGCGAGCAAGAGATTGAAGGATGCGATTTTTGGTGCGAGCGCAGCATGCCGCGAGGCAGCAGAGAAGTATGGCGCCGACAAGGTCACGAATGCGACGATGGGCGTCATGATGGACGAGGACGGCAAGTTCGCGAGCATCCCGACGATGGAGCGCGTCTTCCGCTCGCTGTCCATCGAGGATTACGCGCGCTATGCGCCAATCCCGGGGCTTCCTGAGTACCTCGACGCTGTCATTGACCTGACGTTTGCCGACCAGAAGCCGGAGGGCTACTTCGGTGCCATCGCGACGGCGGGTGGCACGGGTGCCATCCATCACGCTGTGGCCAACTATGCGGAGCGTGGCGATGAGGTCCTGACGGCTGACTGGTTCTGGGGCACCTACAACGTCATCTGCAACGAGTGCGGCTCGCATCTGACGAACTACAAGCTCTTCGATGCGGACAACAATTTCAACATCGAGGACTTCACGGCGAAGGTCGACGCGATCATGGCGAAGCAGGACAGCCTGCTGACGATCATCAACACGCCGGCCCATAACCCGACGGGCTTCAGCCTGACGGAGGAGGACTGGGACAATGTCCTCGACCTCACGAAGAAGTATGCAGCTAAGGGCAAGAAGATGAGCATCCTCGTCGACATCGCCTACATCGATTTCGCCGGCGAGAAGAACGAGACGCGCCGCTTCATGAAGAAGTTCGGCAATCTGCCGAGCAACATTCTCGTCATGTTCGCCTTCTCGATGTCGAAGGGCTACACGGCTTACGGCCAGCGCACGGGTGCACTTGTCGCCGTCTCCTCGAGCCAGGAAGTCATTACGGAGTTCAAGGAAGTCAACAAGTACACGAGCCGCGCGACGTGGTCGAATATCAACCGTGGCGCGATGACGCTGCTCGCCCGCATCCAGCAGGACAAGAGCGCGCTCGCACAGTTCGAGAAAGAGCGCGATGATTACTACAAGATGATCCAGCATCGCGGCAACCTCTTCATGGAAGAGGCGAAGGCATGCGGCCTCAATGCCCTGCCGTACAAGGGCGGCTTCTTCCTCGCCGTGCCGGCGAAGGACCCGCAGGCCGTCTGCGACAAGCTACACGATGACCTGATCTTCGCAGTACCGCTGAAGCTCGGCGTCCGCATCGCCGCCTGCTCCGTCTCGGCCGAGAAGATGAAGGGCATCGCTCCAAAGGTCCTCAAGGCTCTGCAGGCCGTCGAAGGCTGATTTTCCCGATACGACCGAAAGGCCCGCATCCGCTTTTTGCGGCGGATGTCGGGCCTTTTTTCGCGCGCTTTTTTGTGTGCGCTGAAATTTTTTTATTGATGTGTGCCGTGATTGATGTTATAGTTTAATTGTTAAGGTTTGTTAACACTGCACTACAATGCAATAGGTTCGTTTTCGTTCATGATCTAGGAGGACGCAGAAGAAGATGTTTAAGTTCAAGCAGAAGGACAGCGAGTTCTTTGACTTGTTCGTAGAAAGCGCCCAGTATTTCTACCAGGGTGCACTCATGATGGACGAAGTCATGCTGGATTACAGCAAGGCCGCTGACAAGGTAAAGGAAGTTGTTGACCTCGAGCACGCAGCCGATGCCGTAAACGATAAGATCATCGATAAGCTGAATCTGACCTTCATCACGCCGATTGACCGCGAGGATATCTACGCGCTGGCCAATGGCCTCGATGATGGTGTGGACAATCTGCAGGGGACCTTGCAGCGCATCGTGATGTACCGGACGGGCAAGGCGATGAGCGGCGCGGTCACGCTGACGAAGCTGCTCATCGAGAGCACCGAGGAGATTATCCGTGCGTTCTCGCTCTTGAAGAACATCCGCAAGAATCAGGCGCAGATCCTCGAGGCAACCCACAAGATTGGCCGCCTCGAGAGCGAGGGTGACCGCGTCTATCGCCATGAAGTCGCCTACCTCTTCGACAAAGAGAAAGATCCGATCGAGCTCATCAAGTGGAAGGACATCCTCGAGAACCTCGAGAACACGCTCGACCACTGCGAGAAGATTGCAGATATGCTCCGAGGAGTGGTAATGAAGTATGCCTGAACTCCAGCTCTTGATCTTTACAGTCATCGGGCTCGCACTGCTGTTTGACTTCATCAATGGCTTCCACGATACAGCCAATGCCATTGCAACGTCCGTCTCCACGCGAGCTCTCCATCCGAGCCACGCCATCATCATGGCGGCGTTCCTCAACTTTCTCGGTGCCATGTACAGCACGGGCGTCGCGAAGACCATCGGCGCGGACATCGTCAAGTCGGCCCAGCATGTCGACGAACACGTGATCATCGCGGCGCTCATCGGCGCGGTCGTCTGGAACCTCATTACCTGGTGGTTCGCCGTGCCGTCGAGCTCGTCGCATGCGCTCGTCGGCGGTGTCATCGGTGCGGTGCTCGTCTCCGTCGGCTCGGACGGCCTGAACTTTTACGGCATCGGCAAGATCGTGCTCTCGCTGATCGCCTCGCCAATCATTGCCATCGTGACGGGTTGTCTCGTCATGACCGTGCTCTTCCGCATCTTCGGGCGCTTCAGCCCGTCGGCCATCAACGGCAAGTTCAAGAAGATGCAGATCCTCTCGGCTGCGATGATGGCCTTCTCGCACGGCTCGAACGATGCGCAGAAGTCGATGGGTATCATCACGCTGGCCCTGCTCTCGGGCGGCTACATCGACGTCTTCGAGGTCCCGACGTACGTCAAGGTCCTCGCGGCGACGGCGATGGCCTGCGGCACGGCCGTCGGCGGCTGGCGCATCATCAAG
>ULRP01030688.1_pt1 | contig 12424 bp, 17 predicted proteins | sample 1955521 | NCBI WGS metagenome assembly ULRP01 (sample SAMEA4835685, study PRJEB28245) | human gut metagenome | biome: gut microbiome; material: fecal sample | place: Denmark | collected 2008
GGCGGTTCGTCTACCGACCCGACGCTCAAGGCGCTGCAAGACCGGGTTTCCCTGAGAAAGCAGGAGCTGGCGCTGATGCAGGAGCGCGGCGACCCGGTGGACGAGCAAATCGCCAAGCAGCGGGAAATCCAAGAGGCGCTGGCCGCACAGGCCAACTATATGCGCTCCATCGGCAGCGATCAGACCGACATCCTGAAGCTATCCACCGAGTGGTGGAGCATTCAGAACGCCATCAATAAGCTGCTGGAAACCTCGCAGGACGGCGTGAATGACTCCAAGGAGGAGCAGCTCAAGCTAGAAGAGCGGATTCTCGCCGTGCAGGAGGCGCAGGCGGCGCTTGCCAACGCGCAGAAAGAGCGGAACATCCGCGTTTTTAACTCGAAAACCGGGCAATGGGAATGGGTCGCGAATGCGTCCGATGTCTCTAAGGCGAAGGATTCGCTCAAAGACGCGCAAGAGAAACTTTCCGAATACGACGGGGACAAGAGCGGCTACGAGGACGTTATCTCGAAGCTCCTTACCTATGACCCGAACGCGCAGACAGTTGGCTCCGCATTCAGCGCCGCAGGGGTCGTCCGAGCGGCGGGCGCAGGGAATGCCATGACGAACGCAACGACAACCAACTCCATCGGACAGCAAATGAACGGCAATATTTATCAGATCGCCGGAATGAGCTTTACTGAGGAGCAGGCGCGCGGAATAACCCTGTACGACCTTGCCCAGATGAGCAACAACCTGACCATCTATTCTCGCGGAATTTGATTTGTAATAGGAGGAATTTGTTTTATGGCAGATATCAATCTTCCGGCGGCGACTGTTGCGCAGTTGATCCTTTCCATCGGCAACGCGGCGGCGCTCAGCACCAAGGACAAGACCTCGCTCGTCGCGGCGATCAATGAGGTTGCGTCCGTCGCGGATAAAGCATCGAAACCGGAGGCGTATAATGTTTCGTACTCCGGTACAGTGGACGGAACGAAGGTCATGGATGTTCGTGCAGCACTCGACGCTCTGTCCAAAATGGGAGCTGTTTTTGTGGTAAGCGCTACGCAAAGCAGCTCCGGCACGGTCACGTCGAGCAATACCTATGCGGAGATTTCTGCGGAGGTGAGCAAAAAGAAGCCCGTTGCGTGTTTCCTGCGAACCTCCCCGCTCGGGACATCGGTTTTGTGGCTCGAAAGTTTTTCGGCGGCAGCGGCGGTTTTCCGGCTTACCTACGTGACCTCCGGCAATTATACCCAGACGGCGCAGCTCAAAGTAACGAGCGAAGATGTTTGGAGTTTGGAGACGTTGAAAGAAACCCCAGATGGCATCGGAGCAGTACCGAAAAGCAGAACTGTGAACGGGAAGCCCCTGACGGAAAACGTTACCCTCGCTGCTGAGGATATCGGATACTCCGGCGAGGCCGGCGACGCTGGCCGCTCGCCCAACACGGTGTCCAACGTAGCCAACGCGCTTGTCGCGCTGACAGTTGGCGAACCGCTTAATGTTACTGCCAACTTCGTGGATAGTGGAGCAGCTTCGGTCGCCGAATGGGCGGTCGCCGGGTCTGGTGACTATTATAATATCGGCGAAGGTTATTATATCATCGCAACAACAGATACGCGGTACTATGTTCGCATTCTTGGCCGTGCATCCATGACGCAACGCGTCGTGCAAATCTGGAAATACGGCAGGGTTAACATTGAACCGACCTTTGAAATTTGGCAATGCACAGCGCCCGGTGCCACGCCGGAAATGTTGCTTCGTTATGAAGCAGACCGTGGCGACCTCACCATTCCGAATCAGCGGTGGGACTGGCAGGTTCCGGACTATCGCGGCCAGCCGGATGGTTCTGTCCTTGCCATGCGAAACGGGAAGCCAGTGTGGATGGCGATTTCGGAGCTAACGACCTAATCAACAAGCAGAAACAGGAGGCATACCGTTGGTCTGATTTTGCTTTGTTTCAAGAATGGGGACGAGGAAGTGATACATTATGGCTGAAAAATATATCAGCGTACCGTTTTACTGCAATGACGGAGAATTTACCTGTTCGGATAAGGTTTTTACTGTTCTGGCAACGCGGGAGCTGACGGCATTTGGAAAATATACGGATTATCTCCGGATGCTGCGTAGGCCATTCACGAAGCTGTGCCGATTGCGGTTTTTGCTTCCGGATGGCTCGACGGCCTTTGCGTTGGACAATTCTCCTCGCAACCGGAGAAACCGGGCATTTCTTGCAGAGGGTACGCTCTCGGTGAATCTGCAAAACGGGGTGCGCCGCACGGCCTCCGTGACGATTGCCAACGCAGACGGGCTTTACGACTACTCGGTCGGGAAACTCTGGTACGGGCAGGAGGTGGCGCTCGACGAGGGGCTTATCCTCTCTGACGGCGAAGAATTCTACATCCAGCAGGGTGTTTTTGTGATTAAAGACCCGGAAACGCCGATAAAGCCCGGCAGCAGCACGATCTCCCTGAATCTTGTGGATAAATGGGCGAATCTGGACGGCACTCTTCGCGGCGGTCTTGAAGCGACGCATCAGGTCCCGGTCGGAACGAATGTATTCGCGCCCATCACGACGATTCTCGCCGCCGATCGAGGCAACGGAGTCCCTGTGGACAACCAGAATCCGGTCTATACGTCCTACTACAACGGAAAAACGCAGACGCTTCCGAATGGCGGCCGCGTGGCGCTAACCAACACACCATACACCATCACCGTCGATTCCGAGAGCGGCACGGAGGCAGATATCATTCTTGCACTGACCGAAACGCTGAACGCATGGGTCGGCTATGACGCAATGGGTCGGCTGCGCGTTGACCCGTCGCAGGACGATATCCTAGATGCCGAAAAGGCGCTGATTTGGGAGTTTTCTACGGAGGAAACGACGCTGTTAGGCATGACTTACTCCGCGCTGAACACCGCAGTATACAACGATTATATCGTGACCGGCGAACAGTTGGAGGACTATTCCCAACCGGCGGCACGGGCGCAAAATCTCGACCCGACAAGCCCTACAAACGTCAACCTCATCGGGCGAAAGACTTTTAGAGAGAGCAAGAGCGGCTACGTGACCGACATGCAGTGTCAGGATTACGCCGTCTGGAAGCTCAAGCGGGCGGCGGTCCTGCAAAACTCGGTATCTATCGAATGTTCCCAGATTATGCACCTTGAGGAAAACAAGCTCGTTTCTATCGCAAGGACGGATAAAACCGGAACTCCGCGAGAACTGCATCTTGTGACGGCATTTTCCCGACCGCTGGCGTGGAACGGATCGATGCAGATCACAGCGACCTCCGTCAACGACCTTCCGGCAGCGACACTCATCGATAAAAACTAGTAAGGAGGTAGAAAATGGCACTATACGAACCGACCAACATTACCCCGGACCAGAAATATTCCATCGGGAACGGTACCATTGATGTAAACGACGGCCTTACCATTGCGTGGCAGGTCAACGGGAATTCCATGACACCGATGACTGGCTACAGCATCGAAATCACCGAAAACAACGCCGACAACACGCCGGTCTACAGTACACCTGTGAAGCAGCTCGCCACGCCGTTTAGCGGGGCAGACGCACTTGGGAATCCTATCCGGTACGAATTCCACATCCCGAAAAATAACGTGCTGAACGGTCAGTATTTCAGCTATTCGAGCAAGACACTGAGCAATGTCGCTGTTGATTTTTCGGTGTTCGCATCGAAGTTTTCTGAACGGCTGCTTCCGTATGTGTTCAATTATTCGGCCGGCTCTTGGTGGTACTTAGGCTCCGAGGAAGGAAACAGTCTGTCGCAGTACGGCATTAGCTATTCCGGAACTCCGGCGCAGGGCGATTTGATTTCCGTGATGCTCGGCAAGCCTTTCGTAAACGGCAAGGAATACAAAATGGTCATCACGCAGTTCTGGGCGGATGGCTCTGTGACGCAGAAAAGCCCGTCTGTATTTATTACTCGGGCGAAGCCTGTCCTTGCACTAACGGCTTTCAGCAATCCGTTAACGACGCGACTAAAAACCTTTACAGCAAGCTATACACAAGCGCAGGGCGACGCGCTGACATGGGTACGGTGGCAGATTGCGCTTGCAGATGATCTTAATGCACCGCTTTATGATAGCGGGAGAATCTACGGTGCCGGAAGCCTCGAAGCGAGCTATGACGGGTTTTTTACCGGAAACAGTTACGCGATTCGCTGCGATGGTGAAACAGTCAACGGCATTTCTGCCAGCACGGGGTGGAGCATTTTTTCCGTTTCCTACACGATGAATCCCACTTCGGCAACACTCAGCGCCTCTTGCGAAAAGGGGCGAAGCGCAGTCCGCCTGAAATGGTCCGGACTGGAATATTTCCCCGCAGACGGCAGCGGGTATCAGGTGGCAAACGATCAACTGCTTCTCTCCGGGGTTTCCAGTTTGGCCGATTGGATCGGTGCAATGGGTTCTGCACCATGGTCTGCCGTCTACAACGCAGAAGCACTGAAAGTTGGCGGCGCACGGTACAATGAAGCCATCAGTATCGGCGGATTTGAGAACGGCAACAGTTTGCTCCTCATGGTGTTCACGGGAAAACTTTCTGTTGCCTATGTCAGCAGAAGCACCGATGAGCCGGTCGAAATCGGCTCAAAATCCTACGACAACGCATCAAAAGTGGCGATGTACGTCCGGCCCTCGGATAATCCGGCCTACCCGGCGGCAAGTTATGTCCTCTGCACGGTTTCCATTGGTAGTTCGAGCGGCAGTTTTTCGGAATTGGCGGCGTATGTTCCGCTGCAACAGGCGAGCTTGTCGCGCTTCCAGCTTTCCGGACAGCAGACTTGCAATTTTGTTCAGACCTTCGATGCGTCGGAAAAAACAGCAGTGGACCAGTGGCTTTCAACAGGCGGCACTATCGAAAGCTATGTTGCGGCGAGAGATTCGGCGACGGTGGCCATGACGCAATGGCATTTGGGGCGCGATACCCTCAACGCAGGCACAATCGACGTTTATCCGAGTCAAGGCGCTTTGACGGTCTACCGCGCAATGGACGGCGTTCTTTCGCGTGTTGCTGCGCCGATCATCAACGCAGGGGAAGTTTATGATTATGCCGCAGGCAGCCGACAAGGGCCGTTTACCTACTATGGATTCCCAGACAGCGCGGATGAAACTTGGTATGCTCCAATCACAACCGGTCCGGTCAATCCGTGCTGGTGGGACTGGACGCTGCTTTCGTGTGTGGAGGAGGCCGATAACAGGTACCGCGTGGAGCAGGAATTCCATTTCGGCAATAATCTTTCGACCGGCGCGATTTCCAACAACAATGCGCCGTCGCTTTGGAACAACTTCACGCGCTACCCGACGATACAGCGGGCGCCACAGAACTATCAAAGCGGCTCCCTGACGTCGCTCATCGGCGTAATTGCCGACGGGGAGTATACGGACACCATTGCGGCAAGAGACGCGATCTGGGCGCTTTCTACGACGCAGAACACGCTATTCCTCAAGAACCGGAAGGGCGACGTGCTGATGGTGGCAATCTCCGGTGCGATTACCATGCAGACGGGCGACAATACACCGCAGCAGACGCAGACGGCGACCATCCCTTGGGTGGAAATCGGCAGCGCGGACGGCGTTCAGATCTATTCTCTGAGCTGACGGAGGTGAGAGTATGGCAAAGAGGCAGCGCGTTCTTGTGCTGAAAACCGGCGAGGAATTCCCCATTGTTGGGGAAAACGGCCGGTACTGGCTCTGTGAGGGAGCAAATTTCCGAAAATCCAACCGGGAAATTCAGGAAATCAAGGAGCTCAAGGCGGAAAAGCCAGTCCGCAAGGAAGCGGACGAATGAGTTTAACTTTTTAGGACTGAAAACTTGAACTCGTTTTCGGAATCACGGTATATCCGGATGGTTTTTGAAATGAGTTTAAGAAAAACGCACGAAAAACGCACAAAAATCGCACGGGCGTGTGTTCCCGTGCGATTTTCCTATTTATGGTGTAGCGAAAAGCGCTTTTACGGCGATACGCAGAAATCAAATACCAACGGTTCTCTTTTTGTCCAGCTATGAATGTTTGGAGTGAAATACTGATTGACGATACAGGGACAGGCTTCGCCCGTTCCCGTTTTCAATTGTTTTAATAATCCATCAAAAAACTATTGCAAAAATATCAAATTGGTTATATACTGTGAGTAAAGAGGGGTTGCTATGGAGATAATAAAACTCAAAGGTTATGAACATCTTTATGCAGTTGATTCCTTTTTCTCGGAGTATCGAGCGTTGTTCGGGAAAAGCGCTGCGGAACACAGAAAGTATCTAACCAGATTGCGAACCAGTCTCGGAATATTAGATCGAGAGCTGCAAGCAGCGATTCAATACCAACAATTTGAAAAGCTTTCTGGCGAAGAGTTATATTCTATCCGGCATGTCAGCAAGGCTAATCCTAGAGTTATTTATGCTTTCTTTACTGACGACGGCAAGATAATTCTGATTTCATGCTTCAAGGAGCACAATGCAGCGGATTACCAACGAGGGATTCAACAAGCAAAATCCAGAATAAATCAATTGGAGGTGGGCTTATGAGTATAGCACAGAAGCTGGCTGAGGCAAAAGAAGTCGATGCGTTCGCCGCCTTATCCGGCGAGGAAAAAGCAGAGGCTGATTGGTTGGCCGAGATAGCAGTGCAGATTCACCGCAAAAGAGCGGAGCTGGGACTGTCGCAAAAGGAATTTGCAAAGGCCATCGGCGTTTCGCAAGCAATGGTTTCCAAGTGGGAACGCGGCGATTATAATTTTTCGATTCAAACATTAGCTAGGGTTTTTTCCAAGCTCGGCGTTCCGTATACGTTCGGCGTGGGAGAGCGCCGTCCAACGCATACTGCGCCAGCAGAGAGTGGCTGTTCACAGGGAAAGAGCTGGAGGGCGCAAACAACATCCAGCGAAGTATGGGTTCGCGGCGCAGTTTGTGCAGCCTCTATTTAATTTCAGTCAAGGAGAGTCGATATGTATAGCTATGTAAATAAGGTTAGCGTCGGAGCAAATAAAAGCAAAAACGAAGTCGTCCTCAGCTTTGTGCAGGAAGCCCCAACGCTCGATGCGCCAGAGCTGGACGAAAACGGCAACATTGCAGTTTCCAGTATAGAACGGGCTAAGGTTGCGGACATTGTTGTAACCACAGAATTTGCCAAAGAGATTTCTAGGATTATCCTTTCGGTTGTCGATGGATAACGAAAACGAGCGGAATCCCAATTACGGGGCTCCGCTCGTTTTGTTTTACTGGTTACAACGATTCTATGATTGCACGCCGTTTCTCGTCGTACTCTTCCTCTGTGATTAACCCGTTTTCTAAAAGCTGTTTTAGCTCGGAGAGTCTATCAAGCGTATGTTTTTCGGTAGTCTTCGGCGCTTCTTGTGCGGTCTGTGTCTCACTCTTGTCGTTATATGCGACGATAGATTTGACCGTTGCAGTGAGGTTTTGCGCAAAACCTGTAACCATATCAATTGTAATTGCGCCCAATCCTTCCTTTTTGGTTTCGTGGGAAATCAGATACATTGAAATCTGTGGGTTCTGCGGATCGTCCAAATAAATATAGAAGCGGAATTGCGTGATACATTCTTTTGCCGATACAGCGCCTACGACCGCCCCAGCACCCCCCGCCAATACGCCGCCAACCAAAGCACGACCGATGTGTCCGGTGGTTTGACCGTTAACCACGGTGTCGCACCCGATTATTTTTGCGTAGGGAATTCTGTCAAAGACATTCGCCATGGATGAAACAAGAAGTTCTTTGTCTACGTCATTCACGATAACTTCATAGTGCGGATTTGAGTTCGTGCAAATATACCGTTTGCTTACCGGGATGTTATTATTCTCAAGATATGCCTTTCGAGCCGCTGCTCTGTTTTTTTCTTGAGATGAATTGTCTGCTGCAACGCAAATAGCAACAATCACAAAGCATCCGATTATCGCCAAAATCAAAATTATAAATATATCCACTCAGAAACAACCTCCTTTGTGCACACCACTACACTGTTGGCGGGACGCGCCATGGGCTCGCTCGGGGCGGTCTGTTCGCTGCTCGACCGGCGCCATGTGCTATGCCCCAATATTTGAAGTACTTTCACTATACGCCATTTTACACGAAGTTTCAAGGGAAATTAACAAAATTCTGAATTCTTGTAACATGGAACAAATTGGCTTGCCGGAAACTGTGCAAATTGACGAAAAATTTTTCAGAAAAAGGGCTTGACTTTTGTAGCCCAATAGTCTATTATATTTATGGGCTACAAAAGTGAGGTGATAAAATGTCCCATCCCAAAGGACGCCCGACAGAGAATCCTAAAGGGAAGCCGGTTCACATTCGCCTTGATGAAAAGAGTGATAGAATTCTTGCGCAGTACACGAATCAAGAAAATGTGAGCAAGGCCGAAGCCATACGTCGCGGGATTGCAAAGTTGGAGTCAGACATCAAGAAGTGAAAATTCCCCATGCTACCTATGTTTTGCCGACACCGTAGCATGAGGAATCCCACAGCCTTTTGAAAAGGATGCATGAATATTTTAACATGCTCCTGTCAAAAGGTCAACCTTTGCGTTTGAAATTTTAATGAGGAGCTATTATGGAAAATAATATTCAAGTGTTCAATTACAACAGCAACGAAGTTCGCACTGTCCAGCAGAACGGCGAGCCGTGGTTTGTGCTGAAGGATGTTTGTGCCATCCTCGGCATCGAAAATCACAAGGATTTACCGAAGCGACTTGACGCGGATGAAATGGGTAGATTTAATCTACCCCATCCCAGAAGTTCCGAAAAAACGATTGAAATGGTCTGCATCAACGAATCAGGCCTATACAACGTGATTCTTCGCTCGGACAAGCCGGAGGCAAAGCCCTTCCGCAAATGGGTCACTTCCGAGGTTTTGCCTTCCATCCGGAAGCATGGGGCGTACATGACGCAAGAGAAGCTACAAGAGGTGCTGTGCAATCCTGATGCGCTGTTCCAGATCGTTTCTGCGCTGAAGGAGGAATCCGACAAGCGAAAGGCCCTCGAAGTCCAAAACTCTGCGCTTGCCGTGGATTTGGCAATCGCGCAGCCGAAGGCAGACTATTTTGATGACTGCATGGCACGCGGCGGGCTGATGAACTTCCGCGACACGGCAAAGCTGCTCGGTATGCGGCAGAAGGAATTTATTGACAACCTCCTGCGGGATAGTTACCTTTATCGGGATAAGCGCGGCCGTCTGCTTCCATATCAAAAACGGAACAACGGCTACCTTGAGATTAAGGAAGCGTTCAACAATTCGTCCGACTGGAACGGTGTGCAGACGCTTGTTACTCCGAAGGGGCGCGAATTCTTTCGCTCTCTCTATCCCAGCGTTTGAGGGGGTGTTCGGCATGTTTGAGGGCTACACCGAAAAACAGATCGTCGAGATGATTCGGGCGGCTTTGAAATCGCCGGAGCGTCGCGCGGAGCTTATGCGCTTATTGGATTCCCTTGGACTTCTCCCGCAGGAGGTGCCTGACAAAAAGTAAATAGCTGATGCTTTTCCTACCGGATGCCCGATTCTTCAGGTCGAGCATCCGGTTTTTCTTAACATGGTCGATTTCGACCAGTTTCGCATAAGTGCATCAGACGGCGGCGGAAAGGCTCATGCGCTTTTCGTTTCTGAGCGCTTCTTTTGCCATTGCGGCGAGGACTTCCTTTGCGGAGTTCTGACCCCGGCGCTGCATCAGACGACCGCAATAGCGCTGCGTCGTGGTGATGGAGACGTGACCAAGCTCGGACTGAACAAACTCCATGCTGGCACCGGCATTCAGGAGAAGTCGGCTGCCGACATGCCGCAGGTCGTGCGTCCGGACACCGGGAACGCCGGTGACGGAATTGACGTGGCGCTCGACAACGGAGGACAACCACTGACTGCTCCCCCGGTGCCACTGCGCTTCTCCGCTGGTGAAGGTGCCGAACTCATGCGCGGCGGTCGTGCCGAACAGAGGCGCGGTATCTGGAACATCAGCCGGGCGAATGCCGGAGGCCAGATAAAGCCGGACGGCGCTCTGGGCAAAGGGCGTGAACTGCACGCAGCGGTACTTGTTGCCCTTGCCGTGCTCGACGTTGATCTCACCGTTTTCAAAGTCGAGATCGCAGAGACGAAGGTCGAGCAATTCCGAATTTCTGATCTGACTCGTCAGCAGAATCGCCGTGATGGCGTAATTTCGCGGCCACATCGCTTTCATTTGCGACGCAGGGCATTCGTTGACGACCAGACGGGAAAGCTTCGTATCGGGCAAAATAATGTCGTACGGACGGCTCTCCGTTTTCGGATAAAACTCCGGCTCGACCGGATTGACGGGGTATTGAAGCTCCCGGCCGAACAGAGGCTTACGAAAAGCAGAGAAGAAGTATGACAGCTCGTTGAGGTACTGCTTAACGGTCGTGGCCTTTTTGCCGCCGTTAAGCATGGCATCACGCCAAGAAAGAATCACGGAATAATCCGGGTCGGTTTCCGGCTCTGCGCTCTCGCAGTTGGAAATCCAGTAGCTCCGGAACAGCGTAAGCCGCGTTGCATAGTTGCGCAACGTCTTTTCCGATGTGTTCTTCATTCTCAAGTTCTGAAGGTAGGCTGACGTCGCCGCGTCAAACTTCTCTAGCGCTGTCATAGCTTCTTCCTCCCTGCTTTTTTGTTGTAGCACGCTTTGTTTCCTCGTGTCTACAGTTGCATTATATCAGTTGCTAGCAACAATGTCAAGAGGTTTTTTAGAAATTTTTGAAATATTTTTCAGGCGAGCTTTCGGTCCCTTTTTACAGGTTGGAGAGCGTCGCGTCGCCGAGGACTACAGCATTGGACGCAGAGCCGAACTGGACGACTACGCACTGTTGACCGACGGTAAGATTGGCTGCGCTGCCCACATAGGGAAGCTGGATTTCGTCGGAAAACGGCTGTGTGACTCCCATTTTCCCGCTGCGGGCAGCGGAGGTCACTTTGGCGCGGTAGAAGGTCACGGCGTTCTCCATGCGGGGCTTGATGTACTTCGCCCAGATGTACTCGCCGAGATTGTTGGCGAGCTTGAGCATTTCTTCATTCTCGTTCGGCATTTGGATTTTCCTCCTTCATCAGTTTTACTTTCTTCACGTTGCGTGGAAGCCGGAGCTTTGCAGCTGCAAGGGATTCGGCCAACACGCAGAATTCGGTCTTTTCCCCGTGCAGCTCGGCGGAGAAGGTGTATTTTCTCAGAACGACATTGCACTTTGGTGTCATTTTTTCGTCTCCTTTTTTTCAGGTGGGATTTCGATGCGTTTCCCGTTCAGGTAGGGCTTGTACCCGGCTTTGGCAAGGCTCTTGAGCTGGGCGGGCGTATAGCCACAGTATGGAATGGGGGAACAGACACCGGCCTCGCCGGATTTTCTCATTTCGTATACGTTACAGTCCTGTTTTGCCATCCCATTTTCCCCTGTGGCAGTAGCCATCTCCCTCGTTTTCGACCCCAGTCAAAGAGCAGAACCAGCCGACCACATCGCCGTATTCATCTGTTGAGGGTCTCGCAAACGAGCATTCATAACAGCGGACGACCTCGACGAGCTTTCCGTCACGGATTTGCTTTAAGGCGTTCATTCCGATTCGGCAGGCCTCGTTGACGGGGTCGATGCTTTCGTAGCACTCCCGATGCTCTGGGTCAAGGATTTCAATCGCGCGATCAAGTGTCATTCGGATTCCTCCTTGTAATTGTCCTTCATGTTACGATTTCGACGGCAGCAGGAGCATTTTTGATAGTGCTTGCCGTTCCATTTGCAGCCGTCGCATTCACTGATTTGCAGCGCGTCCCAAACGAACATAGTTTTCGGATATTCCATCCGCAGGAGCTGCTCAACGTTCAGCAGCATTTCGTCCCGCGTAAAAAAGTCCTTAGAATCCTTTGGAAGCTCCCGCCGCAGTTTGGCGAAGAAATCAGCCGCCTGTCCTGCGTTTATGTACAGCGGCATCACTCGTCCTCCAATACACTTGCTCTGGCATAGCAGCATAGAATCGGGCGACAGTAATTTCCGAAACCGCTGTCCGTGATCTGCAAATCTGCCCATATTGCACAGATTTCAAGCATTCCGACCTCGAAGTGCTTGTCCGGATTGTACCGGTGTACAAGAACTCGACCAGACCCGGCGTGCATTACCTTCAACACCGATTTGCACTCGCAGGCTTTGTAAAAATTATCAACTGTCATTACTGTCACCGTCCATTCGTTTTCCGTAACTGCAAAAGTCGTCTGCGTCCGGCGTTTCATCTTCCCGCCATCGGCATTCTTCGTTCGGATAGCCGCCGTTGTTGTCCTGCCAGTACCCGCAATCCTTGCACCGGATAATCGATTCGGCATCTACGCTCGGGGCATTTTTAATAGCCGCTTTGACGATAGCTGGGTAAAATCCGCGTTCCAGCAGATATTTTTCCAACGCATCCGCATCAATCACCCGCATTATCATCACCGTCCT
>ULRP01076761.1_pt1 | contig 12423 bp, 14 predicted proteins | sample 1955521 | NCBI WGS metagenome assembly ULRP01 (sample SAMEA4835685, study PRJEB28245) | human gut metagenome | biome: gut microbiome; material: fecal sample | place: Denmark | collected 2008
ATCTAAAAAGAAAGAAAAATCCCTATGCCTATTGATTGTGCATTTTCTGGTATTATCCAAGATTTACCTTCCTTTTTTGCGCCTTTGATTTCACCGCTCTTGCACATTTGCTGTATTCTGCGAGGGGTAATTCCCCACAACGCCGAAGCCTCTTGACTGGTAATATATTTCATAAATACCCCCTAATGATTTCTGCTTATAAATTATACCGCAAAATGAAACATATGTCAACCCTCATTTCGTTATAATTTCGCTAAATTTCGTTATCTAAAAAAGATTTTGCTAAAATTTCGCTAAATTTTGTTAATGTTTCGCCAAATTTCGATTATTATAGCATCATAGGAAATTTGAACAACCAAATAAAATCACCAAGGCGGAAGGGTAAGCTTAAAAGGCTAACGACTTTTGCCTTCAAATTGTCTATAAGAAAAAGTATTGAATACGACAAGCATCAATGCGGATATGATAACAAAGCAATGGTGCGCAAAATTGACCAAATAGAAAGAATATGCTATAATATGGATAAAATTATGTATCTACAAAAGAAAAGGATAATATGAAGAAATACGTTTTGAAGTTGGAGTTGGAAGATACAAATATCTGGCGTAGAGTTTCGTTCACGAGTGGAATTGGTTTTTACGATCTTCATTCGATCATACAGATTATTTTCGGTTGGGAAGATTATCACTTATACGAATTTACCGTGGGGAATATGGCTATTGGTATGTTGGGTGATGACGAAGATATAGATGATATGCCCGAAAATTTCAGGTTTGAAGACGACGCCAGTCTGGATTTGATTTTGCTAAACTACAAAGAGTTTCAATACGAATATGATTTCGGGGACGGTTGGGAGATAAAGATTACGGTGGAAGAGATAACCGATACCGAAACGGGTGAAAACCCTACAGTAATTGACTTTGGCGGAGATATGGCAAAAGAGGATTGCGGTGGTGCATACGAGCTGATGCGCAAACGCCGCAGAAAGACGAGGGTATATCTACCTCTGTCGCTTTTTATATTAAAGTTAAAAAATCAAGTGCTTTTGTTTTCTTTCTGAATTAAAACCTCTGCACATACGGTAGTATAAAAACCGAACGGTTTATTTGGATAATAGCGTAATGAGTAAAAAAAGTGGCAAACCACCCCGTTTGACCACTTTTTTTATTTCAGTAACATAATTCAGTGGTAATAGGACGATATAATTTAAAAGTTAAAATTGGCAAATTGAATACTATTTATAGTAATAACAGCAGTTTGCTAATCGTTAAAACCTGCATTTTATTCTGCCCGAAAAACGGGTAAAATTATCGACTGAAATATAGGTTAAATTATTAAATGAAAAGTAGGGTAAAATAGTGACTTAAAAGTAGGGCAAAACAATTGACAATGTTTTTATCATATTGTAAAATGTAGTCTGTAAGGAGATAATATTATGGCATATTTAAATAGATATATCGAAAGAGAAATACAGCTTGCATTAGAAACCTCGGGTGTTGTGGTTGTAGCGGGTCCTAAATTTTGCGGAAAAACAACGACGTGTAAACGTTTTGCAAAAAGTGATTATTCTCTTAATACAAAAAAGAAAATAGAGTTAGTGCAAAGCAATCCCGAATCTATTTTAATCGGTGAAACGCCAAGGTTAATTGATGAATGGCAAAACGTGCCTGATTTATGGAATTGTGCTCGTGCGGAAGTTGACGAACGAGAGAATAAATTTGGGCAGTTTATCTTTACGGGGAGCTCAACTCCTGCGGATAAAGATGAAATATATCATTCGGGTTCAGGACGAATTGTAACGATAAAAATGCGTCCGTTGAGTTTATATGAGTCTAAAGAATCAAAAGGCAACATATCACTTGCAGAGTTGTTTAATGGCAAAGAAAAGGTTTTTGCAATCAATGAAAAGTATTATTTGCAAGATACCGCTTTTTATATTTGTCGTGGCGGATGGCCGCTTTCGTTGGTTGAGGATCGTGAAAAAGCATTGAGAATTACAGAGAATTATTTCTCAACTTTATTTGAATTTGAAAACTCTCGAAACAAAAAATTCCGAAATAAGAAGCCTGAAATTTTCAGGATGATTTTGCGTAGTTATGCAAGGAATGTTTCTACGGAAGTTAGACGAAAGAAAATTTTAGATGACATCAACGAACATGATGATAGAAGTTTAGGTGCGGATACCTTTGATGAATATGTAGAAGCGTTAGCCGATTTATTTATTATTAAAGATATTGAGTCTTGGAGTCCGAATTTTAGAAGCAAAACCACAATTACAACGTCTCCGACTCGTCACTTTGTCGATACGTCAATTGCTGCAGGGGCTTTAGGGGTTTCTCCCGATGACTTAATGAACGATCCCAAAACATTTGAGTTATTATTTGAAGACTTTGCAGTAAAGGAATTGTCGATTTATGCACAGGCATTGGGTGGAGAGATCAGGCATTATCGAGACGGAAACGGTTTAGAGTGCGATGCGGTAATGCACTTGAAAAATGGAAAGTTTGCATTAATTGAAATAAAGCTTGGTGGCGAACAGTTGATTAAAGACGGTGTATCAACATTGACGAAATTAAAGAATAAGATAGCTGACTCTAAACAGACTGCACCTGCGTTTTGCATGATATTGACTGCGGTCGGAGATGCTTATACAACGTCAGAGGGTATTCATATAGTTCCCATCAATATGCTGAAAGATTAAATGTCGGTGTAAATACAAACATAGGAGAAGTGGCATATGAAAAAATGCGGGGGGGGGGGAAGTTAATCGAAATAAAAAAGGTTTAAAAAGCACAGAGATTATAGAAAAAACGGATAAAAACAATCTAAAACGCCATATACTTGACACGGTAACAAAATTCTTGTATAATATCCGTATAAAAAAACCCATATAAAATAATTTAAACTGTATAATCAATTTGAAAAATAAACTCACAAAGGATTAAAAGCAAGAATGAAACCTGAATTTTTGCTTACTCCTTTTTCGTTTATAGGGGTAATTTTTTTCAGAAGCAATTTGAAAAACTATGTTTTTTTGCAAATAAAACTCGATAAGGAAGATAGCGAATGAGAGTACCTTTTTCTCCTCCGGATATATCCGAGCTTGAAATAAATGAAGTAGCAGATGCTTTGCGTTCCGGTTGGATTACGACCGGTCCGAGGACAAAGCAGCTTGAAAAAGAAATTGCCGAATGGATAGGCGTAAATAAATGCGTATGCCTTAATTCGCAGACGGCTTGCGCGGAAATGGCGTTACATATTCTCGGCGTCGGTGCGGGCGATGAAGTAATCGTCCCTGCGTATACCTACACGGCTTCGGCTTCCGTTGTTTGTCACGTCGGCGCAACGTTGAAACTCATCGATTCGCAAGAAGATAGTCTTGAAATGGACTACGACGCACTTGAAAAGGCGATTACGGATAAAACAAAAGTGATTATTCCCGTAGATCTCGGCGGCGTGCCTTGCGATTACGACCGTATTTTTGAAATCGTTGAGAAAAAGAAGTCTTTATTCAAGCCGTCGAATGAGATTCAGAAAGCAATCGGCAGAATAGCTGTTTGTGCGGATACGGCGCACGCGTTCGGTGCAAAATGGCGCGGAAAAATGGTCGGTTCAATCGCCGATTTTTCGAGTTTCAGTTTTCACGCCGTAAAGAATTTTACCACGGCGGAAGGCGGCGCGCTTACTTGGAAAACGATTGACGGAATCAGCGATGAAGACATTTATCATAAATTGCAACTTTTGAGTTTGCATGGTCAATCAAAAGACGCGCTTGCAAAAACAAAGCTTGGTGCGTGGGAATATGATATTGTCGGCACATGGTATAAGTGTAATATGACGGACGTCGTTGCGGCAATCGGGTTGAAGCAATTTGAGAGATACCCAGGAATGTTAAAACGGCGCAGAAGAATTATCGAGCGTTATGACGCGGCGTTGAAGCCGCTCGGAGTAAAGGTGTTGCCGCATTATACAAGTGAACACGAATCTTCGGGACATTTGTATATAACGGAAATACCGAACATTACGTACGAACAGCGCAGCGAAATCATTACGAAAATGGCGGAACGTGAAATTGCTTGCAACGTGCATTATAAGCCGCTTCCTATGCACACAGCATATGAGGAACTCGGATTCGATATTAAGGATTATCCGAATGCCTATAACCATTTTGCGCACGAAATTACGTTGCCGTTGCATACTTGTTTGACTGAGGAACAGGTACAATATGTAATCGATAATTTCGTGGATATTCTGCGGGAGAACATCTGATGCTGATTTGCAAATGGGAAAAGCTACCGCCTGAAATGCAGACGGACGAAGTACGGGAATATTACGATATTTTGCGTAAAAAGAATTTTTCGTTGTTCTGGAAGCGCGTTTTCGATATTTTCGTTTCAGCTTTAATGTTGATTGTATTATCGCCGCTGTTTCTGATTCTTGCGATTGCGATAAAAATCGACAGCAAAGGTCCGGTGTTTTATCGGCAAGAGCGGGTTACGCAATACGGAAAACATTTCAGAATATTCAAATTCCGTTCGATGGTAGTTGATGCCGATAAGGGTTTGCAGGTTACCGTTGACCACGATTCTCGTGTAACCAAAGTCGGCAGATTCATTCGTAAATGTCGTCTTGACGAGGTTTGTCAACTGATTGATATTTTTCGTGGAACGATGACTTTTGTTGGTACACGTCCCGAAGTGCTGAAATATGTTTCAGAGTATACGCCCGAAATGATGGCAACGCTTTTATTGCCTGCCGGCGTTACAAGTCTTGCAAGTATTTATTATAAAGATGAAGCAGAGCTTCTGAACGGGACAGAAGATACCGATAAGGTTTATATCGAAAAGATACTGCCTGCCAAAATGTATTACAATCTGAAAGCGATTGAAAAGTTTGGGTTTTGGCGGGATATCAGATAACAAAGCGCGACCAACTCGAAAGCATTTTAACAAAGACGTTCAAAGAAATAGAAGACGTTGCCGACGTGTCGCAGATGACGAATTCTCAACTTAAAAAGATAGTGCAGAAAATCGAAGTGGATAAAGACGGAAACGTTGATATTTACCTTAAATTATTCGGGGAATTAGGACTTGACGAGAGCGTTCTATTAGTAAACGACCGTACATAAAGACGTTACCGAACGGCTCGCGTTTATCGATTCCGTATTGCATAAAAAAGTGAAAAAAGCGTTGAACGTAAACCTTGCAGAACGGCATTTAAGAGGCGGCGAAGCGACGCGGCTTAAATATCTCAACGCAAAAAAAATGTAGTTACGTAGCTTTGCAGAAAGCGAAAAAAAAACCTGCGGATTGCAGGTTTTTTAGTAAGAGATGCTTCAAGCAGGCGCGATTTATTCGCGCCTGCTTGAAAAATTTTACGCGTTGCGTTTGCACCTTTTTAAGGCTTTGACGGCGGCGATTATTTCCTGCCATAATAGCGGCAACAGCGAGCATATCGCGGTAATCAGCCATTCGTAACCGGAAAGATTTGCGGTATTGAATATCATTTGCAGCGCGGGGATTTCGATCACAGCAAACTGTAGCGCGATTCCGACGAAGAACGCCGCAAACATCATAACGTTGCCGCTCGCGAATACCGAGAAAGCAGATTTTTCCGTGTTCCGCATGGCAAACATATGAAAGAGTTCTCCGAACGCGAGCGTTGTGAAAGCCATAGTCTGCGCCTGATGCAAAACGTTCGGATTGGATTCCGAAAGCGCTTTTATCGCGGAAAACGAGTATGCGCCGTTGAAAGCGAACGCCGCAAAATAGGCGATGAGAACGGAGACGGTAAGTATTGCGCCGCGCGCTATTATAAGCCGCATACCGCCGTGCGCGAAAATGCTTTCTTCGGGGTTGCGCGGTTTTTCGTCGAGAACGTCTTTGCTCGTTTTATCCATACCGAGCGCGATTGCGGGCAGACTGTCGGTGATAAGATTTATCCACAACAGGTGAATGGCGATAAGGGGAGTGGGCAGCCCTATGCAGATAATAAGAAACATCGCCAGAACTTCTGCAATATTGCTCGATATAAGAAAGTAAATTGTTTTTTTGATGTTTGCGAAAATGCCGCGCCCTTCTTCTACCGCTTTTTCTATAGAAGCGAAGTTGTCGTCGGTGAGAACCATATCCGCCGCCCCTTTGGCAACGTCCGTACCGGTGATTCCCATCGCGATTCCTATGTCCGCGGCTTTAAGGCTCGGGGCGTCGTTCACGCCGTCGCCCGTCATTGCGCAGATATTGCCGTTCGCCTTGAAAGCTTTTACTATGCGAACCTTGTTTTCGGGCGAAACGCGCGCGAAAACTCTCACGGTTTTGCAGGCGTCGGAAAGCGTTTCGTCGCTCATCGCGTCTACTTCCGCGCCCGTTCTGCACTGCGATTTTTCTTCGCAGATTCCGAGTTCTTTTGCAATCGCAAACGCGGTGTCTTTATGGTCGCCCGTAATCATAACGGTCACAATTCCCGCGCGTTTGAATTTGGCGACCGCGCCTTTCGCTTCTGGTCTGGCAGGGTCTACCATTGCGGTTAAACCTACAAACGTCAGATCGTTTTCGTCGGGGACGGGGGTATCCTTGACCGCTAACGCGAGAACTCGCAACGCCCTGTCGGAAAAATCCGCGTTAGCCTTGTAAATACGGGCAACATCTTCTTCTGTGAGCGCGCGTCTTTTTCCGTTTGCGATAATATGCGAGCATCTCGACAAGACAGAATCTATCGCGCCTTTGGTAAAGCCCGTCGATTTGCCGTTTTCGGAGTGTATCGTGGTCATCATTTTGCGAACGCTGTCAAACGGCAGCTCGTCCGTTCGCGGAGAATCGCTTTCCAGCGCGGCTTTTTTCATTCCGAAATCTCCCGCGAAATTGACGAGCGCGATTTCCGTAGGATCGCCGTAAACGCCTTCGTCAACGGTCGCGTTGCTGCACAGACACATTCCTTTTGCCAGAAGCTTAAGTTCCGCGCTTCTTGCCGTCGCGAAATCTTTTTTTGCGAAAATTTCGTCGTTTGCGTAAGCTTCTACTACGGTCATTTTGTTCTGCGTGAGAGTACCCGTTTTGTCCGAACATACGACCGACACCGCGCCGAGCGTTTCTACCGAAGGAAGCTTTCTGACTATCGTGTTGGCTTTTACCATTTTCTGCACGCCGAGCGCAAGCACTATCGTGACGACGGCGGGCAATCCTTCCGGAATGGCTGCAACCGCAAGCGAAATCGCGGAGAGCAGCGTTTCTATATATGCTTCCGCAACAGAACCCTTTCCGTCGGCAAAAATCCACGCTATATCCGCTACAAGCACTGCGGCAACTATCGCGAGCGTGATGATGCCGAGCGTTTTAGACAGTTTTGCAAGCACTTTTTGCAGGGGAGTAAGTTCTTCTTTTTCTTCGCTGAGGGCAGAAGCGATTTTTCCTATTTCGGTTTCCATTCCGATTCCTACGACCACGCCCGAACCTCTTCCGTAAGTAACGGGGGTGGACATATACGCGCAGTTGGTTCTGTCGGCAACGCTCACGCTTTCCGAAAAAGTTACGCCCGCGTCCTTTTCTGCCTGCACGGATTCGCCGGTAAGACTCGATTCGTCGGTTTTTAGATTATAGGATTCCAGAAGGCGCAGATCCGCGCCGATAGTGTCGCCTTCTTCGAGAATTACTATATCACCGTAAACGAGATCCTCCGACTTGATTTTGCGGCGTTTGCCGTCGCGGATAACCGTGGATTCGGGACCTGACAGTTTTTTAAGCGCGTCTAAAGAAGATTGCGCTTTCATTTCCTGTACCGTGCCTATTATTGCGTTGAGAATAACCACAATCGTTATTATGATAACGTCCGGCCAGTCGCCGACCTTAAAAAAGTCGAAAGCGTTGCCTTGCCTTATCCATTTTATCGTTTCGTAAAGCGATACCGCCGCGGTAAGGAGAATCGCGGCGAACAAAACGAATATCATCGCGTCGTTAAACTGCGAAAAAAAGATTTTATACCAGGGTTCTTTTGGTTTTTCGGCAATTTTGTTTTTGCCGTTTTCTTCAAGCCGTTTTTGCGCTTCTCGTTCGGTAAGTCCCTTTTCGGGATCTGTTGCGAGAAGAGAACAGAGTTTTTCTTTCTTAATCGTTTCGACTTTATTCGGTTTTTCCATTTAAATATAACGCTCCTTTAGTTTTTTGCGTTCGCGAGTATTATTGACGTAAAAAAAGCCTCGCACACGTATGCGAGGCTGAAAATTACGAAATACCCGACCTTCGCATAGCAAGAGTTATGCTCAAGTCTCGCGTTTCAAAGCAAGCCAGTGCGACCTGAACGGTCAAGACGGGATTGTTGACTTGCTACACAATAATTTTGTGCACGTTACTCCCTTAAGACAGACGAAATTTTGTCTGCGATTAAAAGATATCACGAATAAACTTTTATGTCAAGCGTTTTTTTGTCGTTAATTACGGGCTTTTATCGAAAAACCCGTTTATAATGGTTGCAATAAAAACAATTCTGTTGTAGAATGTAGCGGAAAAGAACGGAATATGGCTGAGGAAACAGAAATGAAAGAAAAAAGATATACCAACAAAGATTTGCAAAGCGAGCAATTGAAAACGATAAAATTGTTTTACGAAAGGGGAATTCTTTCTAAAGAACAATACGAATACGAAGTGGGTGTATTAACTTCTAAAATCAACGTCGACGACGGTCGCGACGGCAATTTCTGAAAAAAATTATAAATTTACGAAAAAAGACGTAAAAACCGTTGACATAACGAAAAAAATAGTGTATATTGAAGAAAAAATCAAATAGAGGCGCGTCCGATATGATAAACGTCGGCAGGGATTTAGCCGACGCGGTAAAGGAGAGGACGCCGAAGAGAGAATTTTATCCCGAAAAATTCTTGTCTGGGTGCAAGGTTAATAGTCTTGTAACTGTCGCGGAAGAAATTCCGCGTTGAGCTATTGAATATTAAGACAGATGGATCCTTTAAGTCGCGATATTTGATAGTATCGCGATTTTTTTTGTAAAAAAATTTTATAAAGAAAGGAGAAAACAAAAAATGAAAAGGTTATTTACAGTTTTGCCGGCCGCCTTGATGGCGGTAACGGCTCTGTTCTCGCTTGCCGCTTGCGGCTCTTCTGCCGTCGGCGCAAAAGATTACGACGACGTAAAAGCCGCCGGCAAAATAGTCGTCGGAATGGAATGCGCTTACGCGCCTTATAACTGGTCTCAGACTTCAGCCAACGAATATACCGTTAAAATAGCAGACGGAATGTATGCGGACGGATACGACGTTCAGATTGCGAAAAAAATCGCGGAAGATCTCGGCGTAACGCTTGAAATCAAACCTCTCGAATGGGACGGACTTATTCCTGCGCTCAACGCAAAAAGCATCGACCTCGTTATTGCTGGTATGAGCCCGACGGACGACAGAAGGCTGTCTATAGATTTTTCCGATACATACCTTGACAGTAATCTCGTTATGGTCGTGAGAAAAGACGGTAAATACGCAAACGCTACGCAGATTTCCGATTTTTCGGGAGCGAGAATCACGGGTCAGCTTAACACGTTCCACTACGACGTAATAGATCAGATTCAGGGCGTAAACAAACAAAACGCGCTCGAAAACTTCGCTGCGCTGACTACTGCGCTCAGATCGGGAACGATTGACGGTTACGTGTGCGAAAGACCGGGCGGAAAAGGCGCTGCCGCTGCCGACTCCAACTTTACTTATATCGAGTTCGGCGAAGGAAAGGGCTTTACCTACGATCCTGCAGAAGCTTCTATCGCGGTAGGATTGAGAAAAGGCAGCTCTCTTACCGAAAAGGTAAACGCAACCATAGCAAAGCTTTCCACCGACGATAAAGAAGCCCTTATGGCGGCGGCGATTTCCCGTCAACCCGTTTCGCAGGAAAGCTGATAAAACGATAAAAAGAGAAATTAAGAATGAGTACGTTTGACTGGATAATTAAATTGCTCGGAGAGTACTGGGCATTGTTCCTTAAAGGAACGGGCTACACGCTTATTATGTCGATTGTCGGCACGCTTATCGGTTTCATAATCGGTATAGGCGTAGCAATCGTGCGCACCATACCCGTAAAGACAAGCGCAAACGGTTTTCAGAAAGCCGCAATGAAAGTTGTAAATTTTATTCTTTCCGCTTACGTTGAGATAATAAGGGGTACGCCGATGCTCGTGCAGGCACTTCTTCTTCATTACGGATTTTTATCTAAAATGGATAAGCCGCTTTTATCGGCGTTTATAATCATATCCTTAAATACCGGCGCGTATATGGCGGAAATCGTCCGTGGCGGAATAATTTCCATCGATAAAGGTCAGTTCGAAGGTTCGCAGGCGATAGGAATGACTCATTTTCAGACGATGTTCCACGTTGTTTTGCCTCAGGCGGTGAGAAACATAATGCCTTCTATCGGTAACGAATTCGTCGTGAACATCAAAGACAGTTCTATTTTGTCCGTAATTTCCATAACAGAGCTTATGTTTATGGCTAAAAGCGCGGGCGGTTCGTATTTCCAGTTTATTCCCGCATATCTGATATGCGCCGTGATATACTTTATTCTTACTTTCACGGTTACCCGTCTTTTAAGAATTCTCGAAAAGAAGATGGACGGCAACAAAAATTACACCGTGTTTGGTTCGCAGTCGGATCCGGAAGCCGAGATTCATATAAAGGAGAACTGATATGGAAAACGTTTTAAGCATCGTGAATCTTCAAAAATCATTCGGCGATCACGAAGTGTTAAAGGATATTTCTTTCGACGTTCACCGCGGCGACGTTATTTCGGTAATAGGTCCGTCGGGCAGCGGCAAAAGCACTATGCTTCGTTGCATCAACCTCTTAGAAGAGCCGGGCGGCGGTAAAATTCTTTATCACGGCACGGATATCACGGATAAATCCGTAAAACTCACGGAATACCGCGCGAAGGTCGGAATGGTTTTTCAGTCGTTCAATCTGTTCAATAATATGACCGCGCTCAATAACTGCGTAAAACCGCAGACGATAGTGCTCGGCAGGAAAAAAGACGAAGCGACCGCTATAGCCAAGGAATATTTGCAAAAGGTCGGTATGGGCGCGTATATCAACGCAAAACCCTCGCAGTTATCGGGCGGGCAAAAGCAGAGAATAGCTATCGCGAGAGCGCTTTCCATGAATCCCGAAGTAGTGCTTTTCGACGAGCCGACTTCCGCGCTCGATCCCGAAATGGTGGGCGAAGTTCTTTCCGTTATGCGCGATCTCGCAAAAAGCGGACTTACGATGATAGTCGTAACGCACGAAATGTCTTTTGCGAAAGACGTTTCGAGCAGGGTTATATTTATGGACGGCGGCGTAATAGTAGAAGACGGTAATCCTGAAAAGATTTTCAACGCTCCCGAAATGCCGAGAACCAAAGAGTTTTTGGCAAGAATACTCGGCGAAAACGGCGAGCAAAGTTAAAACATATAATAATAACGAATAAGGAGAACGATTATGTCCGAAAAAAATCCCGTAGTGACCTTTACGATGCAAGACGGAAAAACGATAAAATGCGAGCTTTATCCAAAGGTTGCGCCAAATACGGTCAACAACTTTTTGTCGCTCGTAAAAAAAGGTTTTTACAACGGGCTTACGTTTCACAGAATAATTCCCGGGTTTATGATTCAGGGCGGTTGTCCCGAAGGCACGGGAACGGGCGGCCCCGGATATTCTGTCAAAGGCGAATTCCGTTCTAACGGTTTCGACAACAAATTAAAGCACGAAAGGGGCGTTATATCTATGGCAAGATCTATGTTTCCCGATTCGGCTGGCTCGCAGTTTTTCATTATGCACGAAGACGCGCCGCATTTGGACGGGCAATACGCCGCTTTCGGAAAGGTAACCGAGGGCATGGATACCGTAGATTATATCGCGGGAGTTAAAACGGGTTACGCGGACAGACCGATAGAGCCTGTGGTCATAAAAGAAGCTTCCGCGGAAACGTTCGGAGTCGATTATCCCGAACCCGAAAAAGCATAATGCGAATTAAAGAGAAAAAGCAAACGCCTCAGCGTTTGCTTTTTTCTTCGCCGTTTAAGAATTGAATTTTTTTCTGAAGCGCACGGGAGATACGCCCGTGCGCTTTTTAAATAATCTCGAAAAGTAGTTGTAATCGGAAAAGCCGGTTTTTTCCGCGATTTCGGTGAGAGAAAAAGTGTTTTCGATAAGAAGCTCTTTCGCTTTGGAAACGCGCGTTTCGAGCAGAAAGTCTATGATGGAGCTGTCGGTGTCCTTTTTGAATACTCCGTCGCAATACGTGGGGGAATATCCTACGGCTTCGCATATTTCGCGCAAGGAAAGCTTGTTTTTATAGTTTTTCTGACGAATGCGATAACGCCGTTGGTTATTTCGTTATATTTTGCGTTATCCGGTGTTACAAAATTCAAGCTCCCGTCTGCCGCGATTCTGCGGCAGACAGG
>ULRP01078785.1_pt1 | contig 12423 bp, 9 predicted proteins | sample 1955521 | NCBI WGS metagenome assembly ULRP01 (sample SAMEA4835685, study PRJEB28245) | human gut metagenome | biome: gut microbiome; material: fecal sample | place: Denmark | collected 2008
ATCGCCAGCGTCTTGCAGGATGTGCCGACCAATTACGACATCGACCTGTTCCAGAACATTATGCGGGCAGCGAAAAAAGCCGTCGAAGAAGCCGGGGCGACCGATGTCGATCCCCAGTGCCCGTCCCTGAAAGTGATTGCCGACCACATTCGTGCTTGTGCTTTCTCGGTGGCTGACGGCGTAGTTCCCGGAAACGAAGGGCGCGCGTATGTGCTACGCCGGATTGCACGACGCGCGATACGCCATGGGTACAAACTCGGGGCGCGGGGTCTTTTCTTTTATAAGCTCGTCGAGCCCTTGGCACGCGAAATGGGCGATATCTATCCGGAATTACACAACCCGAGAATTGCCCAAGTGATTCGCGCCGAAGAGGAACGCTTCAGCATGACGCTTGCAACGGGAATGGCGATTTTGGATGCGGCGATTGCCCAAACGCACGACGGCGTTTTGGACGGGGAAATTGCCTTTAAACTCCATGATACGTACGGATTCCCGGTGGATTTAACCGGTGACGTGTGTCGCGAGCGAGGACTGAAAGTCGATATCGACGCCTTTAACCTTGCGATGAACGAGCAACGGGAAAAAGCGCGTGCTTCGGCTAAGTTTAAGATTGCCGCCGGACTTGCCTATAGCGGCGAAGCGGGCCTATTCACGGGCTACACGGAACTCACGACAACGGGCGCGAGAGTTCTTGCCCTTTATAAAGACGGCGCCGAAGTGGAGTCGGCCACGGCCGGAGACGACGTTGTTGTCGTTTTGGATAAGACGCCGTTTTATGCCGAGATGGGCGGACAGGTGGGCGATGCCGGAACGCTTTCCGATGATTCGACTCTCCTTAAAGTTTCCGATACGTTCCGCATTAAAGCTAATGTCTTCGGTCATGCCGCGCACATTGCCGAAGGCGCCCTCAAGAAGGGCGATACTCTGACGGCCTCAGTCGATGCCGAGCGCCGAAACGCCATTGCCCGTAATCACTCCGTGACGCACATCATGCACAAGGCGCTTCGCGAGGTCCTAGGCATGCACGTGGCGCAAAAGGGAAGTCTTGTGAATGCAGCGATTGCGCGCTTTGACTTCTCGCACGACAAACCCATGACGGCCTGTCAGATGGCTCAGGTCGAAGAGATTGTCAATAAAGAAATCCTTGCGAATACGGAAACGCTTTGCCGAGAACTCCCGATTGAGGAAGCCAAAGCCACGGGCGCGATGATGCTCTTCGGAGAAAAGTACGGCAAAACCGTCCGTGTGATGAACATCGGTACGTCGTGTGAACTCTGTGGCGGGACGCACGTACATCGTACGGGCGACATCGGGCTCTTTAAGATTTTGGGCGAAGCCGGTATCAGTGCCGGTGTTCGTCGCATTGAGGCGGTTACAGGCTTTAATGCTCTTGCACTTGCACAAAAAGAAACAGCGCTTTTATCCGGGGCAGCTTCTCGCTTTAAGGCACCTGCCGAAGAGCTCCCGGAGAAAATCGATCAGGCTGTCGGTCAGATTCATGCACTGGAACGTGACCTGGCTCGCGCTAAGGAAAAATTGGCCGCTCACCAGGTCGCAGGTCTCGTGCACCAGGTCACCGAAATTAACGGCACAAAGGTTCTTGTGACGACCCTGGAGGACTTAGATCCCAAGGCGCTTCGCGAGACGGTTGATTTTGTTAAAGACCGCATCAAGTCCATTGTCATTTTGTTTGCCGTCAAGGGCGATGGAAAGATTCAGTTCTGTGCGGGCGTGACTAAGAATCTGCTGGGCAAAGTCAAGGCCGGGGATTTGGTGAAAGTTGCCGCGGCCGTTGCCGGCGGCAAGGGCGGCGGACGCCCTGACATTGCCATGGCAGGTGCCACCGATGTCACCAAACTCGAAGAGTCGTTTGCGGCAGCCAAAGAATGGCTCCGTGAAAAACTCTCCTAAATGCCGTGAAAGAAATTAACTTATGCGGCATGGTCTGTCCGATGCCCGTTTTGAAAACCAAGCGGGCATTGGCCGAGCTCGATGTCGGGCAGGACCTTTGCGTTCTTACCGATGATCCGCATGCCGTCGAGGACATCGGGCTTTTTGCCAAGCAAAGCGGGCATACGCTTGTTTCGCAAGAAACCGTTGGCGCCGCCGTGACGCGCCACGTCTTACGAAAGGCGCCGACGCACAACTACTAGTTGTTATCGAGTTTTAGGGAGTTTTAAGCCCCGTTTTCGTAACCGAAGGCGGGGTTTTAAACAGGCTAATGCCAGGCCCAGAAAGCGGAAAACGGAACGGCGTAAAGATTGTTTCCCAGACTCAGCAAATCCTTTCCGGCATAAAGAACAATGCCGACAAAATTCGGAACTTGCTTCGAGAACCATCGCAGATGGTAAAAGTCATCGGAGTTAACCGATTCGGCCGCTTTGACTTCTAGACCAAGATATCGATTGGCCTCATCGCGTATGAGAAAATCAATTTCCCGGTTGTTCTTATTTCTAAAGTGATGAACCGACCACAAGGGGTGCAAATCGGTTTCTGCCATAATCTGAGAGTACGCCCAAGTCTCAACGAGTTTCCCGCCCTCGCTAGCCATTTTCTCCTGACTGGAAAGAAGTGTCTCCGGAGAATAAATGCCGAGCAGGCTCGCCATCAGAGCGCTGTCGGAAATAAAAACTTCCGGTGTTTTGCTGCCGAGTCGATAGTCTTTGGATTCCCAAGCCGGCAAATAATCAACCAGAAAGAGTGCCTCAAGAGCGTTAAGGTAAGATGTGATTGTTTGGGCGTTCCCGTTGAGTTTTCGGCAAAGTTCCTGAACATTAAGAGGCTTACTCGAGTAGGCCGCAAAAATCTGCAATAGGATTTCCAAGTCCTTATAGCGACGCAAATCCCACGCTTTCGTGAGGTCGTAGAGAATTTGCGTCTGAATATAACTTTTGAAATACAAATTGCGATTCTCTGCGGTAAATCCGATTGTTTGGGGATAGCCGCCCTCAATGGCCCAACTGTAAACGCTTCGACGGGAGCAAGGTTCAATTTCCGTAGCTTTAGGAAAGCGCTCCTTAAAAGCGTTTTCGATAAAGCATGGCAAGGTACCGAGCATTTCTGCGCGAGATAACGTGCGAAGTCGCAATACCACCACTCGCCCTGTCAGGGAATCGGCATTTTCTGCTGTCGGAAGCTTTCTGTAGTCGGCAGAACCGGTGAGGATAAATTGACCGGGGCGATTGTCCTCATCGACATGACGCTTGACTTCGGAAATAAGCGAAGGAGCTTTTTGGATTTCATCGATGATTAGGCACTTTTCGGCGTATTGGTCCAAGAAGAAGTGAGAATCCTCTCGTGCAGCCAACAGCGTGACGTCGTTATCCATGGTGACGTATTGCGCCGGCATCGGGCACTGTTTTCTGACCAGTGTTGTTTTGCCGCTTTGTCGTGCGCCCATAAGCAGGACGGCTCGCTGGAACGAAAGTCCTTTGGCGAGTGCCGAAGCTAACCAACGCGAGATTGTGGGCATACACAGTCCCTCCCAGTTCCAATGTTAGTAAAAATTTACGCTTTAATTAAGAAAATCTCTACACTAGATTGAAGAAAATCTCTACACTACTAAAGAAGAAAAGTGAACAGCAAGGATGTCTAACAGTCTAAAACAATAGGAAATTGTTCTGATGATATTCCTTCACCGTAGCGTCCTATTGCCCATCATCCATTCGGGTACGAGGCAGCTGGACAGGAAAAATACGATGCTTAATTAGGAATTCCGCGGAGGAAAACTGCAACGAAAAACCCTGCCTCCGGTGTGTTCAGTCCGGAGGCAGGGTTTTTAATTCGTGAATACGAAAATCCCGCCTCCATACGGAAACGGGATTGTTTACGGTACTAACTAACCAAGAGATTTTTGATTAGAAGCTGTGGCAAATGCCCATGTTGAATTCTGTGGTCTTGGTCTTGCTATCCTTCTTTTCTTGAGCGTAGGCAAGATCGGTGTAGACGTAGGTGCGCTTGCTCAGGCTGTACTTGTAGCCGATAGCACCCGTCGCGAGTTTGAGATCACTCTCGCCCTTAGCATAGGCAACAGACGCCATCAGCGTACCGCCGGCAACCGGAGCAGAAACGCCCAACGTTCCGGCATTCACATCATCGCCCCACTTTGCTGCGACGGGGTTTTTGGCATACTGGTAGCCAGCGAAGACCTTGGCAACACCGAAGTCATAGTTTGCTGCGAAGCCATAAGCTTGAGGATTATCATCACCAGGTTCCATTGCACCCAACCGAATCGTTTCGGCTGTCACAGCAGCATAGAACGGGCCGTTAGCGTAGGAAACACCGATACCGCCGTAGCGCCTCTTGGTAGGGGTTGTAGCACCGACATAGCTGTCATTAACGTAGGTCATGTTGGCGTATTCAGCATGGAACTGAACGCCAGCGAACTTCGGAGAAACATAGCGAAGTGCACGGTCAGTGCGGTTTGTGTCAAAGCCAACGAACGTGTTCTTCGTTGAAGAGGCAAGCTTGTAACTCGTGCCAAACGGAGAAGCCTTACCGGCGATGATGTCACCGGTGTTCCCGTCGGAGAGCTTGCCTGTGCGGCCAACAGTCAACATACCATAGGGAGTGTCTAATGTCAGGAAGGCGTCGCGATTAAAGAGTCTATTTTTGTCGCCGAACTTTGCGTCCATTCCATCGAATCCGGATTCAAGAACGAAACCAACGGCGTAACCGTCGGCGAGTTGTTCCGTTCCCTTCAAACCCCAACGAGAGCCGGAGCTAATGCCGGAAACGCCCTGCCATGTTGTGGTGCGGTCAGCGCCGTCTGCCTTTTTGCTCTGGACCTGGAAGCCCTGATCAATCTTGCCGTACAGCGTCACATTGGCAGCCATCGCAGAAGCGGCCATCGCAGAGAGCGCGGCAACAGCGATTAATGTCTTTTTCATGATTGAATTCCTTTAATTAAAGTAATCGCAAGCGGTGTTAACAACCGCCTGTTCCCGTCCCGCCGCTTCGTACCCGAATGGATGACGGAGAAATAGGGCATTTTTCCAATCTCTTTTCTGTTACAAATTTGACCGTCTGTATAATTCCGTCCGTTTTCAATTCCTTGGCCGGTAAAGCCACAGCTCACACATGACAGTTGACATTCATCCCGATTATTTGGTCGGGCAACATCTTTCCGACTACGACTTCGACCTTCCGCAAGAACTCATTGCGCAATACCCGTTAAAAGAGAGAACGGCTTCGCGCCTGCTTTACGTGACAACAGATGTCATTGAGGACTTGCATTTTTTGGATGTCGAGAAGCTTCTTCGTCCCGGAGATTTACTTGTGATGAACAACACCAAAGTCATCAAGGCCCGCTTGCGCGGAAAAAAGGAAACGGGCGGCGCCGTTGAGGCCATGATTGAGCGTGTTATCTCAGAAAACGAAGCGCTTTCTATGCTCCGAGCCAGTAAAACTCCCAAAACCGGATCAAGGCTTATCTTTGAGAACGCCGAGGGGCAAACCTGCACGGCAACGGTTATCGGGCGAGAAGGGGAGTTTTTTCACCTGCGGTTTGACGCGGATGTTTTCAGTATTTTGGATAGTTTCGGAAAGGTTCCTTTGCCGCCTTACATCGAACGCGAGGCAGCCAAAGAAGACGAGGGCCGTTATCAGACGGTTTACGCCTCGCGTCCCGGAGCCGTGGCAGCGCCGACGGCGGGCCTACACTTTTCTAAAGAACTCTTGAAAAACCTTTCTGCTCATGGGATTGAAGAAGCGTATGTCACGCTCCACGTCGGAGCCGGAACGTTTCAACCTGTGAGAGAAGAAAACCTAGAGAACCACACTATGCATTCGGAGTGGTGTGAAATCAGTCCGGAAACGGCTGAAAAAATCAATCGCGCCAAGGCTCAGGGGCGTCGCGTCATCTCCGTGGGCTCTACAAGCCTTCGAACTCTGGAAAGTGCGGCCGATTGTGCCGGACACGTTCGCTCCGGAACCATGGATACGCAACTCTTTATTGCCCCGGGCTACAAATTCAAAATCATCGATGTGATGATTACAAATTTTCACCTCCCGAAGTCCACACTGGTCATGTTAGTTTCGGCGATTGTCGGAAGAGACCGCGTTCTTGAAGCCTATAGACACGCCATTGATAAGCGTTACCGGTTCTTTAGTTACGGCGATGCATGCTTTTTTGAAGTACCGGAATCTGCGAGGGCAAAGACATGCTGACATTTGAATGTTTGAAAACCGAAGGACCTGCACGTCGTGGGCGCATCACGTTAGCGCACGGCGTTGTTCAAACTCCGATTTTTATGCCGGTCGGAACCTACGGAACCGTCAAGGCTATGGCTCCGAACGAACTTGAAGAGATGGGGGCACAGATTATCCTCGGGAATACCTTCCACTTGTGGTTGCGTCCTGGACTTGATGTCATTCGAGCTCATAACGGTCTACATCGCTTTATGAACTGGAACAAACCGATTCTGACGGACTCGGGAGGGTTTCAGGTCTTTAGTCTCGGACAACTTCGCAAAATTACCGAAGAAGGTGTACGGTTTGCTTCGCCCATTAATGGCGACAGGCTCTTTCTCACGCCGGAAGTGTCCATGCAAATTCAGACCGTCCTTAATTCCGATATTGCCATGCAGTTTGATGAGTGCACGCCCTACATGATGGGAGACCGCCCGGCGACGGAAAAAGAAGCAGCCGATTCCATGCGTATGAGCTTAAGGTGGGCCAAACGGTCGCTCACGGAATTTCATAGGCTCGAGAACCCTAATGCGCTTTTCGGTATCGTACAGGGCGGTATGTTCCCGAACCTTCGAGCTGAATCCTTGGCCGGATTGATGCAAATGCCGTTTGACGGTTATGCCGTCGGGGGACTTTCTGTGGGTGAACCCAAAGAAAAGATGTTCGAAATTATGGATGCAATCGTTCCCAATATGCCGCAGGACAAACCTCGGTATCTGATGGGAGTCGGCACCCCGGAAGATCTTGTCGAAGGTGTGAGTCGTGGCATCGATATGTTCGACTGTGTCATGCCGACGCGCAACGCTCGTAACGGGTGGCTTTTTACGCGTTACGGTAATGTCAAAATCCGCAACTCAAAGTATGAAAAGGATTTACGCCCCATCGATCCGACGTGTGATTGCTACTGTTGCAAGGGCTTTACACGGGCGTATTTGCATCACCTGCAAAAAGTCAATGAAATTCTCGGGGCTCGATTAAATTCCATTCACAACCTTCACTATTACGTTCATCTGATGGCCGAGATTCGTTCCGCATTAGATGCCGGAAACTTCGAAGCTTGGAAAAAGCAGTTTTACGAAGACCGCGCCCACGGAGTGGACTGACATATGGACGGTGTACGGTTACCAGGGATTTGGGCGGGGGAAGCTTGCCCGAATCCCTTTCGTACAGCGCCGTCCCCATTCCTTGTTAAAGCACAAAAGTATTTCGATGCACCGGCTGGTTTTAACGGCCGCATCGGAGCCCTTGTCTTTGAAAAAGACGGAGCTCTTTACGCACAGTACGCCATAAAACCGAACCGCACATTGCCGTCCGATTGGCGTGACCTTACTCCCAATCTTTTGTGGCCCTCCGTTTCTTTTTATGACATTTCGGACGCAGAACTTTTTTCTTCAGACGGGACGCCTTTTTCCTTCCGTGCCTTTCTGACAAAGCAGTTAAATGCGTACTCAGCAAAAGACATATTTCACGGCGGAAAGAAATTGGCGTGGTTTAAGGGGCAAATGCTCTTTGCGATGAGGGAGGCGCTTACTTCACCAAGCATCCTTCTCGTGAACGCTTTTAATCGCAATCGTCGAGGTGAACATCTGGTGGCTTTCGGCGAGTGGCATGTCGGACATGCCGAGAGCCACGACATCCGATTTAATCAGACTTTTTACGCACCGTTTAGTTCGGAAAAAGAACTCTTGTTTCGGCTTCTTGACGGAATTGCTCTAGTCTCCCCAATTGAAAAATCAATCTCGCGAATCCCGATTCTTTACGAAGATAACGACCTTCTTGTCGTTTGTAAACCGGCCAAACTTGCCTGCGTTCCATCGGTAACTGAAAGGAATAATTGCCTGAGCCTCCTTGCTCGCAAACACGGCCCGCTTTACGACATCCACAGGCTTGATATGGCCACAAGCGGTGTAATTGCCTATGCCAAAAATCGTGAAACCCAGAGCGAAATGCAAAAGGCGTTTCGCGCTCGAAAAGTCGCTAAGAGTTACGTTGCCCTTTTGGACGGGGCTCTTGAAATCGCAAGCGGAACCGTTTGTCTTCCTTTGGGCGTTAACCGATTAGACAGACCCCGTCAATGCGTTCTTCCAATTAGTGCAGGCGGAAAAGAAGCTGTAACACACTTTGAGGTTCTCGAGAAAAGACTCCTGCCGACAGGAGATACGGGAACACTTGTACGCCTTATTCCCCACACGGGAAAAACGCATCAATTGCGTGTGCATTGTGCGCACAAATTGGGATTAGCAACGCCGATATTCGGCGATGTGTTTTACAGTCAGGAAGGACAAGCCGCAGAAACCGGTTCGCAACGACTTTGTCTACATGCCGAACGCCTTAGTTTTTTGCACCCGATAACCGGCAGATTAATTGAAATCATTTCTGAAATTGATTTTTAAAGCGTCCGTCTCAAGAAAGCTCTCTCATGAGAAATCCCCGTAAAATCAACTGAAAAACGAAAAAAAAGTTGCGCAAATACAACATCTGTTCTTCAGAAAAATGCTTACATCGGTTATTTATTTCGCCCGATTCTTGTTTCTATATACAATGGGTCAGGCGGAATAAGGCATTTTGCCTATTTCCTCACAAGTTCCAACCCGTATTGCTCCGTCATCCATTCGAATGCGAAGCGACGGGACGGGAACAGGCGGTTGTTAACACCGCTTGCGATTACTTTAATTAAAGGAATTCAATCATGAAAAAGACATTAATCGCTGTTGCCGCGCTCTCTGCGATGGCCGCTTCTGCGATGGCTGCTAATGTGACGCTGTACGGCAAGCTGGACCAAGGTATTCAAGTTCAGAAGACAAAGCTTACTGGAGCTGAGTCAAAGACCACGTTCAAGGGCACCTCTGGAATTAGTTCCGGCTCTCGTTGGGGCTTGAAGGGAACTGAAGAAATCGCTGATGGTTACACAGTTGGTTTTGTTGTCGAATCCAAAATTGACGGCATGGATGGTAAAGGTGACAGCTCAAGACTTTTCAACCGTGATGCCTTTATGACATTGGGCACTCCCTTCGGCTCTTTGACCGTTGGTCGTACTGGTATGCTCTCTGACGGTTGCACAGGCGATATTATTGCTGGACAGTCTTCTCCGTTTGGCACAACCTATGGCATTGCCGCTGCTACCGCTAATACGTTCGGTGACATTCTCGGTGGTCGTACGGATCGTGCCGTGCGCTATGTCTCTCCGAAGTTTGCTGGCGTTCAGCTTCACGCTGAATACGCCAACATGAATGGCGGAGATAAACAGCCCAACAAGCAACGTTACGGAGGTGTTGGCGTTTCTTATGCTAATGGCCCGCTTTACGTAGCTGTTGCAGCTGAAACACTCCGTATGTCTGCCGAACAGGAGGCGTACTACGCTCAGTTGAATGATCCTCGTTTCTTTAGTCTTGCCGCTAACTACAACTTTGGTGTTGCTAAAGTCTTTGCGGGCTATCAATATGCCAAACACACTCCTGTGAGCGCATCTGTTGAGGGCACCACAGTCAAAAACAAGAGCAAGTTCGGTGACGTTGCCGGACAGACCTTCTACGGAAAATACAATGCCGGCACTTTAGGCGTTTCTGCTCCGATTGGCGGCGGCACCTTAATGGCGTCTGTTGCCTATCGTAAGGGAACGGATGATACTACTGATGTTGATGTCACGTGGACAACGGGTGCTATTGGTTATAAGTACAATTTGAGCAAACGCACCTACATCTACACAGATGTCGCCTATGGCAAGGAGAAGTGGGAACTGAAAGAAGGCGACAAATCTGGAAAGGTTACCCAGTTCAATCTTGGACTCTGCCACAACTTCTAATCAAAAATCTTTTGGTTAGTTAGTACCGTAATCAATCCCGTTTCCTTATCGGAGGCGGGATTTTCATATTGAAAAACCCTGCCTCCAACGAAGGAGACAGGGTTCGAAACGTTACAACTGAGTCAGGAAAAACTCAGATTAGAACTTGTGGACGAGGCCCGTGATGACTTCGGTTGTCTTAACCTTTGTCGTTTCAGCTGTTTTTTCAGTCTTGTTTTCTGTATATCCAGCCGCTGCGTAGAGCATTGTGCGCTTGGAAAGGTTATACGTGTAGGCTAAGCCAGCATTCCAAACCTTGTTCTTTGTAGAAGAGTCTTCAACTTTTTCGGCATCCTTGTAACCCAAAGAAGCGAGGACCTTACCTCCGGCAACCGGCGCCGTCACGCTGATGATGCTTCCCCAGCCCTTATTGCCCGTCTTGTATTCGATGTCTTCAATCTCACCATCTTTCACTGCTAAGTCAGAGAAGAACTTCCCCTTGTTGAAATACTGTCCTTCTGCAGCCACTTTGCAAACGCCAAAGTCATAAGCAGCGGAGAGAGAGAAGGTTTTTCCGTTCTTCACTTGACCAGATACACCAGAACCATCTCCATTGCCATAGTTTTGCAAGGAAGCGACAAAAGCTGCATTAAAGGGACCATTGGCATACTTCAGACCAACGCCGTTGTACTGATTGGCGGTAGGACGTCCCTCATCGCCCCAACTTTTATCAAATTCTCCTGCCAGTTTCTGGCTGGATTCCTTGAAGGAGTGCATCAAATAGAGGGAAAGGCCCGCAAAAGACGGCGACTGATAAGCAATTGAATTATCATAGCGAGAAGTGATACCTTCGAGAATGGAAGACCCCTTCATAATGGTGTCGCCCCAGCCTGTTCCGAAAGCAACATCCCCCCCAAAAATCGAGACAGATCCTGTGCCAGATTCCAAGGCTCCGAAACGACCGGCGTGCAGCGTGCCGAAGGCGGTCTTCACATAAAGACGGCTCTCACGACGGAAGATGTTGTTAGTGTCTTCGAGGATACCTGTGTCAGCCTTAAAGCCACTTTCCAACTGGAAGCCAACAACAACGTCATTGCCGAGTTCTTCGGATCCGGCAAACTTAACGCGAGAGCCGGAGTTCTGGCCGGCATTCATCGTAAATGTGCGAGTTGTGCCGGTAGCTTTCTTTACGTTCTGGAAGTTAAGACCGAGGTCAACGACGCCGGACACCGTCACATTTGCGGCCATTGCAGAAGCGGCCATCGCAGAGAGCGCGGCAACAGCGATTAATGTCTTTTTCATGATTGAATTCCTTTAATTAAAGTAATCGCAAGCGGTGTTAACAACCGCCTGTTCCCGTCCCGCCGCTTCGTACCCGAATGGATGACGGAGAAATAGGGCGCCGACAAGCGCCCCTCTTTACTGAAAGGTCTCATCGTTAGCGATGGGGTAGGGAATTACGGTTCTTTTTTCTCAGGCGGGGGAAGTAGAAGGACTGAGAGCTTGGTTTCGTTTTGAGGTTTCACAAAAGAACGCAAAAGATTACGCGTCTTTTCCGTGAAACAGAAGTCGGCCCACTGCTCCATGAGGCGCTTTCGCCGAGAAACTGCTTTGGCTCTGTCGTAGTGAAGATTGTCGATGGCGTGGTGTAGCGAAAGCTCCGTTAAAGTCCAATCGACGCCGTGATTAGTGCCCCACGTTTTAAACGTCGCCCGAAAGCCGTGCGTGTGCATGCGACTTCCGGTTTCTTCGTCCACAAAACCGTTCCCGTCGGTTTTTAAATCCGCCTCGCAAAGCCGTCGAATAGTTTCCGGAATAAGTCGGTAATCAAATCGTTTACCGTTGCGTGTTGCAAAGACATAAGGGCAAGAGGTAAGTCCTCTTTCCTCTTGGCGCCTTTTCATAAGGCGCAAAATGTCTCGTGCTTGGGCGCTAATCGGGACTATGTGTGCGCCGTTTCGATTGCCGCATTTCATGTTTCGGGCCGGAATTGTCCAAAGTGTCAGAGATTTATTAAAGTCTTTCCACTGCGCAGGATTTGTTCCTTCTCGATTTAGCGATCCGACGACGTTTCCGATGCGTGAGGCCGTAAGAAGCGTAAATAAAAGCGCCATGGCAGCCGTGCTCGTGCGAAAAGTCTCGGAAAGAATAAGTGCCACAAAACGCCGCACGTCTTTTTCGGCAAGTGCCGGGTGCGGCGTACTTTTAAGTCGGCCGGCCGACCGTACAAGAAGCGGCAAAAGAAGCGAGGCCTCCGTAGGGGGCGGCAGTCCAACCGGGTAAAGACCGCTTGCTCGGCATCAGGCAAAGAACTTGGCGATGTCCCGATGTATTTTGCGTACCGTCGATTCATGAAGCGTTACGTAGGCATTGTTTAGAATTCGTGCAACGTCGCCGGTAAGAACTTCGGCCGGAGCTTTGTCTCCGACGGCGGAAAAGACGTGGTTTTCCCC
>ULRP01076199.1_pt1 | contig 12356 bp, 10 predicted proteins | sample 1955521 | NCBI WGS metagenome assembly ULRP01 (sample SAMEA4835685, study PRJEB28245) | human gut metagenome | biome: gut microbiome; material: fecal sample | place: Denmark | collected 2008
TCCTAATAAAAGGGGCTGTCCGAAAACAGCCCCTTTTGTATTTGTTTATTCCTCGCTGGTGTTGAACTGGCTCTGGTGCTTGGTGAAGAAATCCACCCTGGGCTCCAGAAACTTCAGCTTGTGATCCTTTCCGCCGGTGAAATCGGAAATGGTGTCGAAGATCTTGTCCCAGCTCCAGAAGCTCTTGTCGAGCTGGAGGTACTCGAGTATCATCTCAGTTCCCTGCGGAGCCATCGGGTGCAGCAGCACAGCCGCCGTACGTATCATGTGGAACACCTGAATGAGCACGCGGCGTCTTGCCTCGTTGTCGTCTGCCTTGTCGGCGTCGCCGAGGTTCTTTGCCATGTACTTGCTTGCCTTTCTGATGTAGCTGTCAAGTACATAGGTCGCCTGGTGGAACTCAAAGCGGTACATGAAGCGCTCGTAATCCAGGATCGCCTTCTTCGCGTCGGCGAGCACCTGCTCGTCTACCTCGCCGACCGGCATTACTCCGTCAAAGTACTTCTGAACGGAATAGATGCAGGTGCGGATAATGCGGTTGAATACGTTGGAGAGCAGGAATCCGTCCTTTACTACGGGATCCGGATCTTCCGGCTTTGCGTTGGGATTGTAGGGCTTCGGCATGAAGCTTACGCTGCGCTGACCAAGACCTAAGCCGAGGAAGTGCATGCGGAGCTGCTCGGGGGTGTAGAAGTCCAGAAGATCAGCAGCCATCGGGGGCTTTATCGCGCCGGAGCTGGAAGCTTTCTTATCGAGGAACAGAATGTGGTTGTTCGCGCACAGTATCGGGAGCTGCATTTCTCCTTCGGGCGGGTCAATGGTGTTTTCGCCTTCCTTGAGGCCCATGAACATCGCCATCTCAGCTACGCCGTAGAAGTAGATGTTGTCGGCGCCGATGAACTGATATACGTTAGCGTCCTTGCTGCACCAGAAATCCTTCCACTCATCGGGATTCCTGCCCTGCTGCTCGAGCGCCGCCTGAGTGAAGGAGATAGGCGCCCAGAGGGACTCCGGCCATACCCAGATGGTCAGCGGATCTTCGCCCTCAAGCACCGGAGCGGGAACGCCCCACTCGATGTTGCCTGTAAGTCTGAACGGAACAAGGGTTTTACCGGTGCGGTAGCGTATTCCGTTCGCGGAGAGTATCTCGGTAGCCTTGTTCATCTCGTCGAGTTCCTTGAACTTGATGGTGAAGCTGGGCTTTTTCTTTTCCTCTATGAACTCGTGCTCCGGAAGCTGATCCTTGACTGCGTTGTAGCTGTCCAGAAGCTCGTTCTTGATGTGCACCACTGGGTCAGCGAGGAACTCTGAGATAGTGCTGGAAACGAGCTGACGCACGTTCTTCTGCCTGGAAATCTTCGCAACGTATTCCTTGAGCAGCTTGTTGTACGCCGGAAGGTCGAAGTACCAGTTCTCGACGTCCTTCATTATGGGCGTGTCGCCGGTGAGGGTGCTCTTGGGGTTGATGAGGTTTTCCGGCATGTACTGATGACCGAGGTCGCACTCGTCGGCGTATGCCTTTTCGCTCTGGCAGCCGTCCACCGGGCACTTTCCTATTACCTGTCTGCCGTTGAGAAAGCAGCCTGCCTTCTCATCGTAGAACTGCTTTGTGCTGATACGGTGCAGGTGTCCGTTTTTATATAATGTGCGGATAAACCAGTCGGATACCTTGTTGTGTATCTCGGCTGTTCTTCCAAGTCCGGAAGCGCCGAATATATTCAGGCTTATCATGTAGTCGTCGAGGGTCTTTTTCTGAGCCTTGTGGTTTTCCTCAACAAAGTCGTGGATAGTTCCCTTGAAGCCCTGCTCGGCAACCAGCTTGCGGTAGCTCTCTGCGATAGGGGAGCCGTAGCAGTCCGTGCCGGATACGAAAATTACATTTTCGTCGCCCAGCCTGTCGCGCAGGAATCTTGCGTATACGTCGGCAAATACGAACACGCCGCCGATGTGCCCGAAGTGCAGCTTCTTATTTCCGTAGGGCATTCCTCCGGTGATTATAGCGCGCTTGGGGAACTCCGGACGGGGTGCCTCGTGCTTTACAAATTCCTTTTTCTCTTCGCTCATTGTGTCAGTTTCCTTTCTTGTGAAGGTTATCCGTTTCCTTTCCATAGGCCGCCCTCAAAAGCCTTGTGTGAGCGTAGGCGTGCGCTTTGCATATCACATCGGTTTTCAGGGGTTTTCCGTATTTTATCCGGATTTATTTGTAATCTATATGATACCACATAATTGCAAAAAAATCAAGACCAGTGCAATAAAAATGCGTTTTGCCTATTGACAAAGCTGCTATTGTATGGTATAATAACTGTACCAATACATATAATACAGTTAATACATAGCAGTACACGCCGAAAGGAGGAGTGAAAATGCTCAACATAAGGCTGGAGGGGAAGCTGCCCATCTATGAGCAGCTATATAATGGCATATCCCGGCTGATTTTCTCCGGGGAGCTGGAGCCGGACGAGCGGCTTCCGGCGGTGCGGGAGGTCGCGAAGCAGTTCGGGATAAACCCGAATACGGTTCAGAAATCGTACTCGCAGCTTGAACAGGCGGGGCTGATATACTCGATACCTGCAAAGGGAAGCTATGTTTCCGGCGGCGGGGACGCAGCCGAGGCAGTCAGAAAAGAAGCCGTGCGGAAGGCCGGGCGTGAGCTTCGCAGCGCATACGATGCAGGGGTCAGCCTTGCGGAGATAGAATCCCTGGCACGGCAGATATGGTCAGGGGAGGCTGGAGAGGCTGGAGAAGTTGGAGAAATCGGGGAAACTGGTGAAAGGACGGGTGGTAATCAATGATCGAGGTAAAGAATGCGGTAATGCGTTTCGACGATAAAAACGCGCTTGACGGCGTGTCCCTCACTATTCCGGAGGGCTGCGCATACGGTCTGCTGGGTTCTAACGGCGCCGGAAAATCAACGCTGCTCCGGGCGCTTTCCGGGATTTACAGGCTCAGCAGCGGAGAGCTTTTCATAGACGGCGAGCCGGTGTACGACAACGCGAAGGTGAAGGAGCGCGTATTCTTCATCAACGATGAAACGGTGCAGTTCAACAGCATGACCCTTACTGAAATGAAGCAGTACTACAAGAGCTTTTACGGCACGTTTTCCGAGGAGCTCTGGCAGAAGCTCTACAGCGCGCTGAATCTTCCGCTGAAAAAGCGGCTGAACACCTTCTCAAAGGGTATGAAGCGGCAGGCGGCGGTGATATGCGGGATCGCGTGCAGAACTCCGTATCTGTTCCTTGACGAGGCTTTCGACGGGCTTGACCCCACTATGCGCATAATCGTCAAGCAAATGCTCATCGACGCTATGGTAGATTCCAAGCTGACTGTAATTTTCAGCTCCCACAATCTCGGGGAAATAGACGAATTCTGCGACCGCGTGGGACTTCTCCACGGCGGGAAGGTAGTGTTCGACCGCGAACTTGACAGCGTGAAGGGAAGCGTGTTCAAGATCCAGACGTCGTTCCCGGAGCCGGTCACGAAGGAGCAGCTTTCCGCGGACGGCGTGGATATCCTCCATGTCGAGGAAAACGGCAGCGTAATGCACATCATCGCACGGGGCGACCGCGAAAAGGTCAGAGCGGCGGTGGAGAAGCACTCCCCGAGGCTGTACGACGAAGTTCCGCTTTCGCTGGAGGAGATATTTGTTTACGAAATGGAGGTGCTCGGCTATGACAGCTCAAAACTCGGCAAATAAGAGCGTTTTCTACAAATTTCTGCCGTACTATCTGAACAAGGTGAAGTACCTCAGACCGCAGCTTATCATGAGCGTTATTTTCAGCGTGCTCAGCTATCCGGCGCTCATGCTCATCATCAATATTTTATGTCCGGTGGAGCGAGAGCTCATTGAACTTAGCCAGTATATCAGCGACCCGACTCCGGAGCAGTACGAAATGAATATGGCGCTCCTGGATAAGAGGAGCCTGCTGTATTCGCTGCTGATCGCTGAGATCATAATCGGGGTCCTCAGCCTTGTGGGGCTGTTCATTTTCACGTTCGTGACTACTCTGCGCAGCTTCCGATACCTTCACAACAAGTCGGTGGTGGATATGGATATGTCCCTGCCGATAAACCACAACACGCGGTTCTTCGGCGACCTCGCGGCGGTGTTCACAGTGAACATTCTGCCGCACCTTATCGCGATACTTCTGGCGCAGATACTTTTGCAGTTCGCCGACCTGTCGGCGTTCGACACCCAGGGAGAGACCCAGGCGATAGTTGACGCAATAATGGGGCCGATGGCGTTCACGGGGCTTTTCATGTGCATTATGGAAGTCGCGCTGACACTGCTGATGATTTCCTTCTGCGGAAGGCTCGCGGAGGCGTGTATTTATCCGATACTCATGAATTTTGCTATCCCGGTCATTCATTCCATGAGTGTAAACCTTGTCGAGAGCGGAGTTTACGGCGCTGTGCTGTATCCCTCGTCGTTCACTGCCGTTATGGGCTCGGCGTATCCGATAACCGCTTCCTCGCCGCTTGGCATGTTTATAATGACGCTTTACTCCATGATTTCCACTGATTGCAAGTGGAGCGTCAGCGACTGCGGACCTATATTCCGCCCGGAGTACGGGATACCCGCCCTGCTGGTGACGCTCGCGTGCTTCGCCGGGGCGTACTTCCTGATAAAATACCGCCGCGCTGAGCGCGTTGGAATGCCCTATGTCTATAAGGGAATGGGGCTTGTTATCCCTGGCATCGTTGTATTCGCCATAACCGTACCGGTATCCTATTTCATTTCCATCAACGTGCGCGGGCAGGAAGACACGATGGATTACTACAACTTCACGCAGAACAACATTCCCGGTATGATAATCGGCACGATGATCAGTACATTTATTCTGTATATCATCATGGAGCTTATCAGCGGGCGGAATTTCCGGAAGTTCGGGCTTTCCGTGGCAAAATGGGCGGGGACTCTCGCTGCGTGCGCGCTGATATGCCTCGGGCTGAATATGTCGAACGGATTCGGCGCGGCGTATTACGTCCCGAACCCAGACAGAGTGGCTTCGGCTTCCATGTCATACTATGACTCAGAGTACCGCACGTCAAGCCTTACCAAGAATCAGTTCACAATCAAGGGAGTGAGCGGAGATGATATTCTTCAGACTATCAGGGAAGTGCATGACGAGATACCCAAGAACAACGGCGACGTGGCGAGCGATGGGAAATATGTGAGCTTCTACTATGTGATGAAGGACGGCACTCAGCTTGAGCGGCGCTATTCCGTCAGCAGTGAGCTTTTCGGGGAGATACGCCGGAAGATGGTGACCCCGGAGGGATGGTATTCCTCTTTATTCTCGCTGGACGAGAACATACTGTTGAACGAGGGCTACAGCGTCAACCGTATCTGGATGAACGATATTGCCAAGTACGGAAACAACAAGCTTTTTGACGCAATCAGGCAGGACTGCCAGAAGATAAACGTTGATTTCATCGAGAATGAACCAGCCTGGAAATATACCGACCTGTATTACGATATCGGAAGCGGGGATCAACTGACGTCATCAAGTTATAATCTGAGGGTCTACGACTGGATGGATAACACCATCGCTTACCTTGAAAGCCTCGATATAAACGTCGGCGCTCAGTTTACGGGAGAGGACTTCTACACTGCGTTTATCCTGAAAAATGTGAACAGCCTTGACGACTGCGAACTGTTCGGTCAGTCCGAGGGGTATTCCTACTCTGAGATGAACCGCATTATGAGCCGCGAGATATATGGTCAGAACGATTACGACCTGAAATTCAGCTATGGCAGAACGACCGCGTCAGATCCGGAGCTGAACAGGCTGATGAAGGTCTGCGGAACTGCTGATTATTACTATTACAGTTCTGATGAGGACATCTATACTATCCTGCTGTACAAGGCGTACGACCTCAGCGATTACGCAATGAATTACCGTAATGATTATCCTATCCATCTTGTTGTTCCCAAGGAATACAACGACCAGGCGGAAGCGCTTATGCAGAGCTGTCTGGTTCAGGAGTATATCCCGGAGGATACGGCTACGGCTGAGATCGAAAGCACATACAGCGTGGCGTGAATAACACGATAACCGATCTTCCCCCAATATAAATCAAATCCCCGGCTTTTTGATGGAGCCGGGGATTTGATTGTTTGTACAATTTTTTACATATAAATTTTTGTAGAAAATGTAATGCTTGATTTGTAACCTATGCACAAAAAAGTACCAAAAAATAACAAAATAAACAGAAAGTTATCAATTTTGGTCGGCTAATTTAAATAATTAGTATACCGATTCTACATTGTGTAAAAAAATATCATGAAAAAATTGTTGCAATATATTGTGAAATGGTGTATAATTATAATACGAATAGCTATAGGGTATGGTATGCCATTTTGTGGAATTCACCCATGACAGAGAGGAAAATATATGGCACTTTTCGATACGAATGCATTCAGGATATCTGAGCAGGGGCTGTCCGTCCTCTGGCAGAAGCAGCAGATAATCGCAGAAAACATCGCTAACGCGGATACGCCGGACTACAACTGCAAATACCTTGACTTTGCAGGAATTTTCAGGGACAAGCTCCGCAGCAACGGCACCGTCGATACCGAGATAGACCTCGTTCAGCGGCTGTTCATCGACCGCGTGACCGACGACCAGGCGGACGGCAACAACGTTGACAACGACGTACAGCAGGGCGAGCTTGCAAAGGCTCAGATACAGTACGACGCGATAATGAACTCGATGAACGGCAATTTCGCCAGAGTCAGATCCGCTATGACTACGAAGTAACAGGGGGTACATATGGCATTCTTAAGTTCGCTCAATATCCCGCTTTCCGGCATGACCGCCGAGCGGTTCAGGCTTGATATCATCTCTCAGAACATCAGCAACGCCGACAATGTGGCTTCCACTCCCGAAGAGGCTTACAAGCGCCAGATGGTGGTTTTCGGCGAGGACAAGACCTTCAAGAAGCTGCTGTTCGCTAAGCTGAACTCCGGCGAGATCGCGTCCTACAATTACGTGAAGTACCGTGGCGTTGAGGCTAAGGCGGTCGTTGACGACCCCACTCCGGCAGAGCCGGTCTACGACCCCACCCACCCGCTCGCAGACGAGCGCGGCTACATCTACGAATCAAACGTTGACGTTGCCACCGAGCAGCTCGACGCGACGGAAGCAGAGAACATGTATTCCGCGAATATGGCGGTGTTCGAAGTGGTAAAGTCCATGGCTTCGAAGGCGCTGACCCTCGGCAAGGGCTGATTTTCGAAAGGAAGATTTAAATGGTTGACTTTACAACAATGAACGCGCTCACCCGCATGAAGCCGATGGAGTCCATGACCCCCATGGGCGAGGATCCCAAGAAAAAGACCTACGCGGTGGACGCAAACGAGGCTTCCTTCCTCGATATATTCAAGGGAATGGTTGATAATGTAGTCGAGACCAACGAGCAGGTAGACCGCGACGCGATTGACCTCATGCTCGGCAATATCGACGACCTTGCGCAGGTGCAGTCGAACATCACTAAGGCAGGCATTGCAGTAGATCTGCTTGTTACAGTGAAGAACGAGGCGCTCAGCGCTTACAATACGATCATCAACATGCAGGTTTGATGACCTCAAAGCTGCCGGAGCGGCAGCATAAAACTTCGGAGGACGTTCTTATAAATGAATGAAAAGCTGAAAACTGTTGTAACGACAGTTAAAACGAAATGGACGGACGCTTCAAAAATGGCGAAGATCCTGATAATCTCCATTCCGGTGGTCGTTATTGCAATAATCATTGTGCTTTGCGTTATGCTCAATTCCAATAAGAGTACGGCAGTGCTGTTTTCCGGGCTTTCTGCTTCAGAATCCGGCGAGATAGCTTCCGCGATCCAGGAGCTGGGCGTTACTGACGTTACGGTGAACACCAACGGTGATATCATCGTGCCGGCGGAAAAGGCTGACTCGCTCAGAATGCAGATGTGGGCGCAGGGCTACCCCAAGACCACGATCAACTACGATATCTGGAACAACGGCGTTGACCTGTGGAGCACCGACACAGACAAACGCGAGGTAAAGCGCCAGCAGCTCGAATCACGGCTGGGCGCAACCATCGCTTCGATGGACAAGATACAGTCCGCGACCGCTAACATCACCCTGCCGGAGGTGTCCAACTACGCGCTTTCCGACAACAAGGGCGAGAGCCAGTGCGCGGTATTCATTCAGCTCAAGGCGGACGCAGAGCCGCTTACCAACGAGGAGGTGCGCGCGATATACCGCGGCGTTACCACCAGCGTTGAGGGGCTTACCAAAGAGAACGTCTCCATCATGGACAGCAAGCTCAACTCCTACGAATGGGTAGATCCGGAGCTTGACCAGCCCGAAGAGGACGAGGACACCGATAAGTCCGGCGTTGACATCGCAAGAAAGCGTCTTGAGTTCGAGCAGGAGTTCGTACAGGTGCTCAAGGACGGTCTCGGCGATATGTTCACCAAGATGTACGGCGAGGACGGATTCGCGTTTAACGTTTCCGCAAGGCTGAATTATGATTCCAGGAACACCGAGTCCACTCAGTATACCCCGGCAGAGGGAACCGACCACGGCGTAAAGGACCACGAGGACAAGGCAGCGTGGGGCGGCGCCCTTGATGAGGACGGCGGTATCGTCGGAGTAACACCGAACGCAGACCTTTCTCCGGATTATCCTACATACACCGGTCTTGAGGACGGTCAGAACTATTATTATAATAAGGAAGAAATACAGTACAGCGTTTCCAATGTCAAGGAGACCGTAACTAAGGACGGTTACTCCATCGACTCCCTCAGCGTTGGACTGGTCGTAAATCAGACCAACATGACCCAGGGCGAGCGCGACGCATTACAGGCGATAGTCGCTAATGCGGCGGGTACTACGGTAGATCTCGTTTCCGTTTACAACATTCCGTTCGCACTCAGCGCTACGAACAACGGCACAAACGGCGATGGAAACCTCCAGATCATCACTCCGCCTGTGGATACGTTCCGCAATACGCTCCTTTACGTTGTAGTCGGTCTTGGCATCGTGCTGATACTGCTTCTGGTGATGACGCTTATGATGAGCCATTCGAGAAAGAAGAAGATCAGACGCCGCCAGGAGGCTGCGTTTGCAGCAGCCACACAGTCAGGTCAGACCCAGGCTGCCGCCGGCGCGACCGCGCAGGAGCAGGAGTCTCCGGAGGAAGTGGATTTCAACATTGCGAGCCTTACAGAAGAGGCTGCGAAGGAGTCCCGCGAGACTATACTCAAGCGCGAGATAAGCGATTTCTCCAAGACGAACCCGGAGATCGTCGCACAGATCATCAAGAACATGATGAAGGCAGAATAAGCCTCACTAAGGGGGGACAGATATGGCAGAAGGTAAGAAGGCAGAAGAACTCAGCGCCAATCAGAAGATCGCTCTGGTTCTCGCGGCAATGGGTGCGGATAATGCGTCCGCAGTATACAAGCACCTGTCTGACGATGAGATCGAGGCGCTTTCCACCGAGGTCGCAAAGCTGGAATATCAGCCTATCGACGTGGTCGAGGGCGTTCTCAATGAGTTCTACGAGCTTTGCCTGACTCAGAAGGTAGTTACCGAGGGCGGCGTTGACTACGCCCGTGAGATACTTGAGAAGGCTTTCGGCACTGAAGCGGCTAACAACCTGCTTCAGAGGATAACAAAGCAGCTCAAGACCAAATCATTCGACTTCGTGAGAAAGGCCGACTATAAGAACCTGCTCGCGATAGTTCAGAACGAGCACCCGCAGACAATCGCGCTCATACTTTCATATGCAAGAATAGATCAGGCGGCGGCTATCCTCGCGGAGCTTCCCAAGGAGAAGCGCGTCGAGGTAGTCGAGAGAATAGCGCGAATGGACAGAGCTTCTCCTGACATTATCAAGGCGCTTGAAGCTACGCTGGAGAAGAAGTTCGCAAACCTTGTCAACACCGACAGCATGGAGGTCGGCGGTATCTCGTACGTTGCGGAGGTCATGAACAACGTAGACCGCGCGACCGAAAAGTACATATTCGACGAGCTGTCCGCAAGAGATCAGAAACTCGCGGATCAGATCAAGCAGAAGATGTTCGTATTCGAGGATATCGTCAACCTGGATTCCATGGCTATTCAGGAGTTCACAAAGCAGGTCGACCCGAAGGATCTCGCTATCGCTATCAAGGGTTCCACCCAGGAAGTTGCGGAGTGCATATTCTCCAACATTTCCACGCGTGCAAGAGAGAGCCTTCAGGCAGATATCGAGTACCTGCACAACGTGCGTATGCGTGACGTTGAGGCTGCACAGCAGAACATCGTTGCGACTATCCGCCGCCTCGAGCAGGAACAGATCATCACCATCTCCCACGGCGGAGGCGGAGACGAGGTCATTGCGTAATGCGGCGTGACCCTTGGTTCAGAGTATTTCAGCGTAACGGAGGGATATTGTGTCAGTTTTAAAGAGGAACTCCGTTTATTTCGGCGGCGGCGTCGATATTTCGAACACCATCGACCTGAAAAGGTTCCAGCCCGCTCCGGAGCCGGCGCAGCCCGCAAAGCAGGAGCCCCAGCCGGAGGAACCGAAAAAGCCCGACCCCGAGCAGGAGCTGCTCGAGGCAAAGCGCAGGCTGGACGATAAGCTCCAGCAGGTGGCATTCCGGGAGAAACAGCTCGAACAGCAGAAGAAGGAGCTTGAGGAGCTCAAAGAGCGCTGCGTTCAGCAGGGCAAGGACATAATCCTTGAAGCGAAGAACCGAGCGGAGTCGATAATCCGAACCGCGAACGACAACGCTTCACAGATAGTCTCCGACGCCGAGGCGAACCGCGACAGCGTGTACATAAAGGCAAAGGCGGAGGGCTTCGAACAGGGTACCCGCGACGGCAGGGAAGCATGTCTTGCCGCCGGGAGGGATATCCTCGATGAGGCAAAATCCTATGCCGAGAGGATAAACTCCGAGAAGGAGCAGCTTTTCGCGGACTACGAAAAAGAGATATACGACACTGTAATGCAGATAGCGAAGAAAGTCACGCTGGACAGCATTACTTCAAAGGACAGCGCGGCAGTCAAGCGCCTAATAAAGAAGGCGGCGAAGGAATTCCGCAACTGCGAGCGCGTCAAGATAACCCTTAACGATAATGGCGCAAACGAGGAGCTGACAGGTGACTACGAGTACCTGAAGGAGCTTTGCGGAGGCATTCCGAACGTTGAGGTGGAGCTTCTGCCGGAGGCGGACCCGGGAACGGTGATAGTCGATAACGGCAGCGAGATAGTGGACGCGGGAATAATGACGCAGCTCCGCATGATTCAGGAGCTTGGCGACGGAAAGTTCCGCGAACCTAAACCCACAAGGAAAAAGAAGAAACCCGCCCCGGAGCCTGCCGAAGAAGCAGACGCCGAGGAATGACCCGACAGCGGAGGAAGTCATGGCACTTGAATTCGGAGCATTTCGCGATGAAATAACTAAATATGACACCTTCCGCTATATGGGAAAGATAGAGAAGATAGTCGGAATGACCATCGAGGCAAGCGGTCCCGCCTGCAATATCGGCGATGTCTGCCGCATTTACTCGAAGGACATGACGAGTTTCATACGCGCGGAGGTCGTGGGGTTCAACAAGAGCAACATTCTGCTCATGCCCTACACCGAGATCGAGGGTATCGGGCCGGGAAGCATTGTAGATTCCACCGGGGACAAGCTCACCGTTAAGGCGGGGCCGGGTCTCATCGGGCGGATAGTCGACGCGGCGGGAATGCCGCTTGACGGAGGCGCCGACCCCGGATGCACCGATTCTGTTTCGATAACCGGCGCTCCATCAAATCCGTTCGACAGACCGCCGATAAAGTCGCAGATAGAGCTTGGCGTTAAGGCTATAGACGGCCTGCTGACTATGGGCAAGGGTCAGAGAATGGGTATATTCGCAGGCTCAGGCGTTGGTAAGTCCACGCTGATGGGCATGATCGCCCGGAAGGTCAAGGCAGATATCAACGTTATTGCGCTGGTCGGCGAGCGTGGCCGTGAGGTACGCGAGTTCATCGAGCGAGACCTCGGTCCGGAGGGCATGGCGCGCTCCGTGCTGGTCGTGGCTACGTCGGATCAGCCCGCCATGATGAGAAGCAAGTGTCCGCTGACCGCCACGGCTATAGCAGAGTACTTCATGAAACAGGGCAAGGACGTCCTGCTGATGATGGACAGCCTCACGCGCTACGCGATGGCGCTGCGCGAGGTCGGACTTTCCACCGGCGAACCGCCGATAGCAAGAGGCTACACGCCGTCAATTTACAGCAGCATGCCGAAGCTGCTCGAGCGCGCCGGGAACTTCCCGGAAGGCTCGATAACCGGTATCTACACCGTGCTCGTTGAGGGCGACGACACCAACGAGCCGATAGCGGATA
>ULRP01010597.1_pt1 | contig 12347 bp, 8 predicted proteins | sample 1955521 | NCBI WGS metagenome assembly ULRP01 (sample SAMEA4835685, study PRJEB28245) | human gut metagenome | biome: gut microbiome; material: fecal sample | place: Denmark | collected 2008
ACGGCGTTTTGCTTGTAGCCGTTTATCCGGGGCATGAAGAGGGGGATCTTGAGGGACAGATGCTTGAAGAATATTTTTCCGGCCTTTCCCGCTTCCGTATATGTGCGTCAAAATTCCGTATCCTCAATTCGCCCACCTCGCCTTATTTTTATCTCGTTGAGAAAAAGGCGGAGTAATGTCGGCGGTGCCTGAAATATAAACCGGGTCAGCGATCCTGACCCGGTTTATATTTTATAAAGAAAGAACCGCCTGTTGTACAGGCGGTTCTTAAGGAATTTCGTGTCCGATTGGTTTATGGGACAGCGCGGCAAGGCGGGAGCGATCGCACGCGGAAAACCGCCGCGGGGAAGCGATCAGTCATCGTCGGCTTTTTTGGTCTGATCCGCGTCCGTTGCGTTATCGGAATCGCTGTCTGTTTTGGGGTCTTCGCGGCACACCAGCGCGCTGACCACCTGATGATCCTGCACGTCGGTCACCTTGATGACGAGGCCGCAGGTATTCACTTCAAAAGTCGTGCCGTCTTCGGGAATGGAACCGTAGGCGCTGAAGACAAGACCGCCGAATGTATCACAGTCTTCGGCGTCGAATTTTACGCCCAATGCCTCTTCCACCTCGGAAAGTTCGGCATCGCCGCGTATGCGCCATGTGTGAGAATCCACGGTTTCGATGGCGAGCGGTTTTTCTTCTTCCTGGGAATCGGATACGGCGTCGTCAAAGTCGCCGACGATACATTCGATAAGGTCATTCATGGTGACGATACCGGCCATACCGCCGTATTCGTCAAGAACAATGGCAAAGCCGGTATGTTCTTTCTTCATATTATTGAAAAGAACGTCCGCCTTTACGCTTTCGGGAACGAGGTATGCGGGTTTCACTGCATTGGCCATGACGTTGTCGCGGCTCTTGTCTTCGAGACGGAAATAGTCCTTTGCGTTCAGTACGCCGACAATATGGTCAACGGTTTCTTCACATACGGGATAAAGCGTGTGGCGGCTGTCATGAATGGTTTTATCCCATTCTTCGGGCGTTTCGTCCATCCAGAGCAGGGAAACGTCGGTACGGTGCGTGGCGATCTCGCCTGCCGTCGTATCGTCGAATTCAAAAACATTCTGAATCAGTTCGCGTTCGTCGGTGTCGATCGTGCCGTTCTGGGCGCCGATGTCCACCATCATGCGGATATCTTCTTCGCTGGCTTCTTCCTCAACGCTGTTCGGGTCAATGTCCAGAAGGCGGAGAACGCCGTTTGTCGAGGCGGTGAGCAGCCATACGAGCGGGGCAAAAATGCGGGAGATGAAAAGCAAAATCCCCGAAAGACCGAGCGCGATCTTTTCGGCATTGCGCATAGCCAGTCTTTTCGGCACCAGTTCGCCGAAGATCAGCGAAAGGTAGGAAAGAATGAAAGTAATGAGGATAACCGATATGGTCTTCAGCGTTCCGTCGGAAAGGGGAATGTGGATATTTTTCAGAAGTTGTACAAGGTACGGCGAAAAGTTATCGGCCGCGAAAGCACTGCCGAGAAAGCCGGCAAGTGTGATGGCTACCTGAATGGTGGCCAGAAATTTTGCGGGAACCGTGGTCAGTTTTTTCAGTCTGACGGCACGTTTGTCGCCCTCTTCGGCAAGCAGGGAAAGTTTCCCCTCGCTGACCTGAATGACGGCAATCTCCGCGCAGGCAAAAATAGCGTTAAGCAGAATCAGTGCAAGTTGCAGCAATACCATGAGCAATATGTCCATGTTAAAAATAAATCCTCCAAGACCGCCGGAATGTCCGGCAAATTTTTTATATGATTTTTATTTTATTCCGGGTTATCATGTTCAAAACCGCATAAAAGCATAAAAAGACATAACCTATCCCCGAAAAGAAGCAGGCTATGTCTTGTATATATGTAAAATCATACGTAACGGAGGCTTTTCAGCATTCGCTGTACAGGCATCGTCCATAAAGTGTGTGTTTCACCCCTTCTCAAACGGTAATATTATTATCATTATACAGGATTCTGCGCAATTTGTCAAGAGTTTTGAAATGTATTTTTGTTGTTTTCACAAAAATACACCGAAAATGAACGGCGGAAGGCAGGGGCTGTACCTGTCTTCCGCCGTGTTCCGAATGATGGTATGGAAAATCAGTCGATCTTTATATATTCGTCGCGTCCGGCGCCGACCGACACGTATTCAATCTTGCAACCGACGGCTTTTTCGATATAGCGGATATATTTTTTTGCCGCTTCGGGAAGTTCGTCATAGTTCCGGCAACGGGAGGTGTCGCCGAATCCGTCCATATATTCGATGACCGGTTTCGCGCGCAAAAGACGGTCGCCCGTCGGGAAATCGGTCGTTTTCACGCCGTCTATTTCATAGGCGGTACATACCGGAATTTTGTCGAGGTAAGCGAGAACATCGAGTTTTGTAAGCGCGATGCTTGTGGCGCCCTGCATTCTGACGCCGTAACGGGAAGCCGGGACATCAAAAGGGCCGACGCGGCGCGGTCTGCCGGTTGCGGCGCCGTATTCACCGCCCGCCGCACGGAGTTTTTCGGCTTCTTCACCGAACATTTCGACGGTGAACGGTCCTTCACCCACGCAGGTGGAATAGGCTTTCATGATGCCGACGGTGCTGTCGAGACGTACGCCGGGGATGCCCGCGCCGATCGGCGCATAGGAGGCCAGCGTGGTGGAAGAAGACGTATAAGGATAAATACCGAAGTCGATGTCCCGGAGCGCGCCGAGCTGCGCTTCAAACATGATGTTTTTCCGATCGGCCACAGCCTGTTCGAGAAAAACGGTCACATCGGTGATATAAGGCGCTATTTTTTCGCCGTAGTGACGGAGCCATTCCATCATGTCTTCGGTTTTGACGGGAGCGTGTCCGTAGCCGGTGACGGTAATGTTTTTCCATTCCACAATGTCGCGCACTTTTTCTTCCAGTGTGTCCATGTGAAGAAGGTCAGCCATGCGGATCCCTTTTTTCATGTATTTGTCCGCATAAACGGGGGCGATGCCGCGGCGCGTCGAACCGAATTTTTTATCGGCGAGACGCTCTTCTTCCATTATATCCTGCATTTTGTGATAAGGCATGCAGACGATGGCTTTGTCGCTGATTTTCAGATTGTCGGGCGTGATCTTTATTCCTTTATCGGTCAGCGATTTTATCTCGCCGACAAGGTGTTCGAGGTCGATGACCATGCCGTTGCCCATAACATTGACGGTGGTTTCGCGGAGAATACCGGACGGCAGGAGATTCAAAATGAATTTACCCTTGTCGTTTACAACGGTATGACCTGCGTTGTTGCCGCCCTGATAGCGGCAGATGATGTCGTAATCGGAGGACAGAAGATCGACCATCCGGCCTTTTCCTTCGTCACCCCAGTTGATTCCCACGATGGCTGTAAGCATATGAATGTACCTCTTTCATTTAGATTCCGTATTACACGTTGATTCCGGCGTCGACCGTACCGAGCGACGCGCGGTTTTCGGAAAGTACGCGGCGTACTTCGGCTATGTAATCTTCCGTCTGACGCGCCGCGCATCCCGTGAAAACACTTTCTTTTATAATGGCGTCGATAGCGGCGCGGTCAAGTCCGAAGATGGGATCGGCGGCGATGCGGCAAAGCAGGTCGTTGTCCGCGCCGTCCTGTTTCACGGCCTTTCCGGCCGCCACGGCATGGCGACGGATTGCTTCGTGAAGCGTCTGACGGTCGCCGCCTTTTTTCACACAGTACATGAGAATGTTTTCCGTGGCCATAAAAGGCAGTTCTTCCCGCAGATGTTTGGCAATCACGCGCGGATAAACGGTGATGCCGCGTATGACGTTGATATACAGGGTCAGGATGCCGTCCGTTGCGAGGAAGGCTTCGGGAATACTGATACGGCGGTTGGCGGAGTGGTCCAGCGTGCGTTCAAGCCATTGCGTTCCCGCCGTCATGGCAGGATTCATGGTATCCGCTATTACGAAACGGGCAAGCGAGGATATGCGTTCGCTGCGCATGGGATTGCGCTTGTACGCCATGGCGGACGAGCCTACCTGACCGGCTTCAAACGGTTCGTCGAATTCTTTCAGATGAGAGAGCAGACGGACGTCGCCGGAAAATTTCTGGGCGCTCTGCGCGATGCCGGACAGAACGGATAATGTAAAGTAGTCCACTTTTCGGGTGTAGGTCTGCCCGCTGACGGCATAGGTGCTGTCAAAGCCCATTTTTTCGGCGATCTTTTTCTCCAGCAGTTTGACTTTTTCCCGGTCGCCGCCGAAAAGTTCAAGGAAACTGGCGCCCGTACCTGTTGTGCCGCGACAACCCAGCAGTTTCAGATTGCCGAGGACAAAGTCGAGATGTTCAAGATCCATCATGAGATCCTGCAACCACAAAGTGGCTCTTTTTCCGACGGTGGTGGGCTGTGCCGCCTGAAAATGCGTATAGGCAAGTGTTTCGAGGTCTTTATATTTTTCCGCAAAATCCGCAAGCGACTGAATGGCGTTCAATAAAAGCGTACGGATGCGGAGAAGCGCTTCGCGCTGAAGGATGATGTCGGTGTTGTCGCCGACATAGCAACTGGTGGCGCCGAGGTGAATGATCGGCTTCGCTTCCGGGCAGACGGCACCGTAGGCATAGATGTGCGCCATGACGTCATGACGGACTTCCTTTTCACGCCGATCGGCAACAGCATAGTCGATATCTCCGATATGCGCTTTCATCTCCGCAATCTGTTCGTCCGTGATGTCAAGTCCCAGTTCCTTTTCGCTTTCGGCAAGGGCGACCCAAAGGCGCCGCCACGTGGAGAACTTGCGGTCATCGGAGAAAATTTCCTGCATTTCGCGCCCTGCATAACGACGGCAGAGCGGGTTTTCATAAGTATCGTGCATGATGATTCATCCTTTATTCCGATGTAAAAGCGCGGCTTCGATAAAACCGCGGAACAGGGGGTGCGCTTTGTTCGGGCGGGATTTGAATTCGGGGTGATACTGTACGCCGACATGAAAAGGACGGTCGGTAAGTTCCACCGTTTCCACAAGGCGGCCGTCGGGCGACATACCCGAAAGCGTAAGGCCGGCATTTGTCAGAATCTCACGGTAGTCATTGTTGAATTCATAGCGGTGACGGTGGCGTTCGGAAATTTCGGCAACGCTGTAGCAACGCGCCATGGTGGTACCGGGTTTGATCTCGCAGGTGTAAGCGCCGAGGCGGAGTGTGCCGCCTTTGTCGATGTCGTCGCTCTGGCCGGGCATGAAGTCGATGACTTTATGCTTGCAGGATTCGTCAAATTCGCCGGAGTGCGCGTCTTTAAGTCCGGCCACATTCCGCGCATATTCGATAACGGCAATCTGCATACCGAGGCAAATGCCGAAATAGGGGATATGGTTTTCGCGTGCGTATCTGGCGGCGAGAATCATGCCCTCTATACCGCGACCGCCGAATCCGCCGGGAACGATGATACCGTCAAGACCAATGAGCTTGTCCCTGTAGTCGGCTTCGGTCAGTTCTTCGGAATCTATCCAGTGAATGGCAATGTCCGCGCCGAGTGTGTAACCGGCATGGCGAAGGGCCTCCGCCACCGACAGATACGCGTCGTGAAGCTGAACGTATTTACCGACGAGGCCGATGTCCACCTTGACTTTGCGCGCCTTGATGCTTTCCACCATATGCGTCCATTCCGTAAGATCCGGTTCTTTTGTTTCAAGACCCAGTTCGCGGCAGACCACGCGGGAAAAATCGGATTTTTCCAACATCAGCGGCGCTTCGTAAAGGCAGGGAAGCGTTATATTTTCAATCACACAGTCGGGTTTGACATTGCAGAACAGAGAAATTTTCTTGAAGATGGAATCTTCGAGCGGTTCGTCACAGCGCAGAACGATGATGTTCGGATTGATACCCATGCCCTGAAGTTCCTTTACGGAGTGCTGTGTCGGCTTTGATTTGTGCTCGTCCGAACCGCGGAGGAAGGGGACAAGCGTTACATGAATGAACAGGCTGTTTTCACGCCCGACTTCAAGGGAGATCTGGCGCACCGCTTCGAGAAACGGCTGGGATTCGATGTCGCCGATGGTGCCGCCGATTTCGGTGATGACAACGTCGGCGTCGGTCTGCTTGCCGACGCGGTAAACAAAGGCCTTGATCTCGTCTGTAATATGCGGTATGACCTGTACGGTCGAACCGAGGTATTCGCCGCGGCGTTCTTTATTCAGTACATTCCAGTAGACTTTACCGGTCGTGAGATTGGAAAATTTATTCAGATTTTCATCAATAAAGCGTTCGTAATGGCCGAGGTCGAGGTCGGTTTCCGCGCCGTCTTCGGTGACGTAAACTTCTCCGTGCTGGTAGGGACTCATGGTGCCGGGGTCAACATTGATATAGGGATCGAGTTTCTGCGCGGCGACTTTGAGGCCGCGCGCTTTCAAAAGACGTCCGAGGGAAGCCGCCGTGATGCCTTTGCCGAGGCCGGACACTACGCCGCCGGTCACAAAAATGTACTTTGTCATACAGGTTCACCTTCTTATTGATATGTTTTGATTATGGTTTCCGCGACGGTACGTTTGGTTACGCAACGATCCATCGCTGTTTTTTCGATATAACGGTGTGCGTCGGGTTCGGTCATCTTCAACTGTTCGATGAGCAACCATTTCGCACGGTTGACAAGACGGATTTCCTCCATCTTTTCTTCAAGACTTTCCGCTTTTCTCGCCATGCGGCGCAGGCGCTCGCGTGTGGCGGCGAGAAGAAGCAGAGATTGCGTGACGGTTTGCGGGGGAGAGGGTTTCGGAATTACGAGAACGCCGTATTCGGTCACCTTTCCGGATATATCCGCGTAATGCTCCGCGCGGACGAAAAGCATGATGCCGGTTTCGCCGTCGCGGCTGAGGTCAAGAGCAAGGCGCGTTCCGAATTCGTCGGGAAGCGGCGTATTGATGAGAACAAAATCGTAGGAATGTTCAAGCGCCATCCGACGGGCGTCGGTAACGCTTTCCGCAAGGTCGATCGGGTCATAACGGCTTTTCGGCAACAGTTTCTTTACGGAGGAAGTGAATTTTTCGGACGCCGATACCAGTAGAACGCTGTACACGGATGCGCAAAATTCCATAAATTCCTCCTTTTTATATAGCGGTTATCAATAAGGGGCAATGCCGGCGGTTACTGTTTGCCGCAGTATTCCCGGATCAGATGTTCCGAAAGAACGGTTTTCACAAAATCATCGTGAAGCGCCGCCTTTTTGGCCTCCTGCCATGTTGCGGGAAGCGGCGTTTGTGCGGCGGCCTCTTTTGCCGGGAGATTGTATAGATTCTTGTCTTCCGGCGAGGGAAGAACGAGGCGGTTTTCAATACCGTCAAGGCCGGCGCAGATCAGAAGTGCGAGCGCAAGGTAAGGGTTGCAGGACGGGTCGGGAGATCGGAGCTCGGCGCGTTTGTATTCGCCTTCGGCGGCGGGAATACGGATCAGTTGGGAGCGGTTCTCGGCCGACCACGAAACGTATTTCGGCGCTTTGTCCTTTCCGAGACGACGGTATGAGTCGTCCGACGGATTGAGAAAGGCCGTAAGGCCGGAGATATGACGGAGGATACCCGCGGCGGCAAACGCCGTCATGTCTTCGCCGTTTTTCTTCTTGGCCGAAAAGTTGATATGCATACCGTTTCCGGGTTTATCGGAAAGCGGCTTCGGTGAAAAATCGGCGAAAAGGCCGTTCCGCGAGGCAACGGTACGGACGACCGTACGGAAAGTGGCGGCGTTATCCGCCGCGGAGAGGGGATCCGAATAGCGGAAGTCGATCTCGTTTTGCCCCGGTCCCTCTTCATGGTGGGAACTTTCGGGAAGAATCCCCATCTGTTCCAGAGTAAGACAGATTTCGCGGCGTACGTTCTCCCCTTTGTCTTCGGGGGCGATGTCCATATAACCGGCATGGTCATACGGCTCTTCCGTCGCGTTGCCGTTTTCGTCGCATTTAAAAAGGTAGAATTCCATTTCCGAACCGAAAGCGAAGGAAATGCCCGCCTCTTCGGCTTTTTTCACGGCGGCTTTCAGAACGGCGCGGGTGTCATACTTAAACACGGTTCCGTCCGGATGGCGGATATCGCAGAACATTCTGACGACGCGGCCGTGTTCCGGGCGCCACGGAAGAACCGACAATGTGGCCGGATCCGGGTGCAGAAACAGGTCGGAATGTATATCGGTACCGAAACCGGCTATCGCAGAACCGTCGACGGCGATTCCGTAGCGGAATGCCCGCTCCAGTTCCGACGGCATAACCGACACGTTTTTCTGTTTTCCGAAGACGTCGCAGAACGCAAGACGGATAAACTTCACGTCTTCTTCCGCAATGTATTGCGTGATCTCGTCAGGGGAGTAATTCATGCAGTTTCCTCGCTTCCTCAAAAATAAAGGCATCCATTCAAAAAATGGGGATACTTCCGCCAAACAATGAATGAACGCCTTTGCTCACTAACAGTTTATAATTATATCACTATGTATTCTCGCTGTCAATATCCCTGTCAATACTTTTTGAAAAATCGCAAAAATTTTCGGAAAATGTCTTGACAAACCGAAAAGGGCGCTGTATAATACATACCATAAAAGGCAACGGCGTCTTTGAGGATACCCTCATCGGCGCCGCTTTTCCGTTAATCGAATATAAGAAGGCAAAGAAGTCTTCGGATCTGTGTCCGGGGACTTCTTTCTTTTTTATAATATCCGGCGGTTACGGCGTTCGTTTACGGACATACTGAAAAAGAGGTGTATAAATGATGAAAACAAGTACAGTCACGGGATTTGCTTATCACAGAATAGGCAAGCGGTATGTTGCGGTCTACCGCAACGGGAAATGGGAGAAAGGTCGTCTGACGCGTAATGCCAACATCACGCTGAATGAATCGGCCTGCGTTCTGCAATACGCGCAGACCTGTTTTGAAGGTTTGAAAGCCTATCGGACGGCGGACGGCCGCGCCGTTTGCTTCCGCCCCGATCTCAACGCGGCGCGACTCCATGATTCCTGCCTGCGAATGATGATCCCGCCTCTTCCCGAAGGTATGTTTGAAGAAGCGGTGCGCATGGTGGTAAAGGCAAACGAAAAGTATATTCCCGATTATGAAAGCGGCGGCTCCCTGTACCTGCGCCCTTATATTTTCGGAACAAATGCCGTGATCGGTGTGAAGCCGGCAACCGAATTTGAATTCCGCGTCTTTGCAACGCCGGTCGGTTCGTATTTTCACGGCGGCATGAAACCGCTTCGTATCCGCATTTCCGATTTCGACCGTGCGGCACCGCACGGAACGGGGCATATCAAGGCGGGACTTAACTATGCGATGAGTCTGTACGCCATTGCTGACGCACATGATAAAGGGTATGACGAAAACCTGTATCTGGATTCCGCAACGCGTACCTATGTGGAGGAGACAGGCGGCGCGAACGTAATCTTCATTACAAAAGAGGGAACGCTTGTCACGCCGAAATCGGACACGATTCTGCCGTCCATCACGCGGCGGTCGCTTCTGTATGTGGCGGAGCATTATCTCGGTATCAAGGCGGAAGAGCGGAAAGTGCGCGCCGATGAACTCGGCGATTTTGCGGAATGCGGTCTTTGCGGTACGGCGGCGGTGATCTCACCGGTCGGAACGATTGACGACCACGGAAAAGAATATCACTACGGGGTGAAAGATCCGGAGCAGTCGGTCATTATGAAACTGTATCATACGCTGCTTCAGATCCAACACGGTACGGAAAAAGCTCCCGATGGGTGGATTATGGAAATCTGAAACGGAAATTCCCGGCACATGCCGGAAGATTGAACGGAGAAAAATATGAAGATCGGCATTATCGGCGCCGGCGCGATGGGATGTCTTTACGCCGCCATGCTTTGCGAAAAACACGAGGTAACGCTGTTTGACGTGAACCGTACGGTGGTGGATGCGCTGAATCGCGACGGCATCAGAATGCAGTCGCCCGCGGGCGACGAAAAAGTATACAGGATTCCGGCCGTGATGAGCGGCGAGGGGAAAAAGGCGTTTGATCTGGTCATACTTTTTGTGAAAGATACGGCAAGTGAGGCGGCGCTTACGTCGAACTCCATACTGATCGGTGAACAAACGCTGTTGCTTACGCTTCAAAACGGTATGGGGAATGATACAATAATGGAACGTTTCGTTCCGAAAGATCGGATTCTTCTCGGAACGACCAAACACAATTGTGTGACGCTTTCTCCGGGTGTGATTTATCATTCCGGCGCGGGCGTTACGCATATCGGGTCGCTGTCCGGGAATCATGAGGCCGCAGGATGGGCGGCAAAGTCATTCCGGGACTGCGGGATCGAAACGGAGGCGTGCGAAGATGTGCGGCGCCTTCTGTGGCAGAAACTGTTCGTCAATATGACCGTAAATCCGATTACGGCTATTCTGGACAGCGAAATCAGCGTGATCCGGGACGATCCGTATGCCCATGCATTGTCGCGGACTCTGATCGACGAAGCGGTCGCCGTGGCTGCGGCGGACGGCGAAAAATTTGCGTCGGAAGACGTATTTTGCGACGTTATGAAAACGGTGGACGGTTTTTCCCGCGGCCGTTCGTCCATGTGGCAGGATATTTCCCACGGAAGAAAGACCGAAATTGATTTCATCAACGGCGCCGTAGTAAAACTGGGTGAAAAATATCACATTCCGACGCCGTGCCACGCGGCAATCGTACAACTGGTGCACGCAAAGGAATCTCTGGTAAAACAGTAATTTTATCAAATAAAAAGCAAACTAATGTTTTCATATTAACAGAAAAGGCGGAATAAAAAATGAGTACGGTAACAGATATTTTCGGTAGCCTTGTGTTCGATGACAGAGTGATGAAAGCTACGCTTTCTTCGGACATTTACAAATCTCTGAAGAAGACCATTGACGAGGGGCAGTCCCTTGATATTCATGTGGCGGACGCCGTTGCCGTGGCAATGAAAGACTGGGCAGTGGCGCACGGCGCAACGCATTTCACGCACTGGTTTCAACCGCTTACCGGCATTACGGCCGAAAAACACGACTGCTTTATCGCGCCCGCTCCCGACGGCCGCGTGATCATGGAGTTTTCCGGCAAAGAACTGATCAAGGGCGAGCCGGACGCATCGTCTTTCCCGTCCGGCGGCCTTCGCGCTACGTTTGAAGCGCGCGGTTATACGGCGTGGGACCCGACTTCTTATGCCTTTATCAAAGATAAAACGCTTTGTATCCCCACGGCGTTCTGCTCTTACGGTGGCGAAGCCCTTGATAAAAAAACGCCGCTTCTCCGCTCCATGCAGGCGCTGAATAAACAGGCGCTTCGCATATTGCGTTTGTTCGGTAATACCGATGTCAAGTGCGTACGCACCTCTGTCGGCCCCGAACAGGAGTATTTTCTTGTGGACAAAGCTACATATGAAAAACGCAAAGACCTGATGTTCACGGGACGTACGCTTTTCGGCGCCAAACCGCCGAAAGGCCAGGAACTTGACGATCACTATTTCGGCGTTATCAAGCCGCGTGTGGCCGCGTATATGGCCGATCTGAACGAAGAACTCTGGAAACTCGGCATACTGGCCAAAACCGAACATAACGAAGTGGCACCCGCACAGCATGAACTGGCGCCCATCTATTCAACCACGAATATTGCGACCGACCATAACCAACTGACAATGGAGATCATGCAGAAAGTGGCCTCCCGTCACGGTCTTGTCTGTCTGCTTCATGAAAAACCGTTTGCCGGCGTGAACGGAAGCGGTAAACATAATAACTGGTCGATGGCGACCGATACCGGTGTGAACCTGCTGACCCCCGGCGACACGCCGTATGAAAACGCGCAGTTTCTTCTGTTCCTTTGCGCGGTCATCAAAGCGGTGGACGATTATCAGGATCTGCTTCGTCTTTCGGTTGCGACGGCGGGGAACGATCACCGCCTCGGCGCGAACGAAGCGCCTCCCGCTGTGGTTTCGATGTTCCTTGGCGATGAACTTACCGCTGTTCTTGACGCCATTGAAAACGAGAAGCCGTACAGCGCTTCCGAAAAGACCGTTATGAAACTCGGCGTTCATGTTCTGCCGAAGTTCACGCGCGATACAACCGACCGTAACCGCACGTCGCCGTTTGCTTTTACGGGCAACAAATTTGAATTCCGCATGCTGGGCTCCTCGAACAGCATCGCGTGCGCAAACATCATGCTGAACGCGGCGGTGGCGGAATCGCTGAAAATCTATGCCGATCGTCTTGAGAAGGCGGAAGATTTTGAGGGTGCGCTTCATGACATGATAAGAAAAACGATCAAGGATCATAAGCGCATTATCTTTAACGGCAACGGCTACGACGATACGTGGATCAAAGAAGCGACCGAGAAACGCGGTCTTCTCAACCTGCGTACAACGCCCGACG
>ULRP01079145.1_pt1 | contig 12296 bp, 13 predicted proteins | sample 1955521 | NCBI WGS metagenome assembly ULRP01 (sample SAMEA4835685, study PRJEB28245) | human gut metagenome | biome: gut microbiome; material: fecal sample | place: Denmark | collected 2008
GATACCGCCGAAGAACTGCGACAGGATCACGCCGGAATTGCCGCGCGCGGAAAGAAGCATACCGTCGGCGACGATCTTCGCCATTTCGCCGATCTCCACCGTTGCGGCATTGGCGGCAGAAGCCGCGCCGCCCTCCACGGTCATGCGCATATTGTCGCCCGTATCGCCGTCCGGAATCGGAAACACGTTGAGGTCGTTCACGATTTCCGCGTTATAGCCGAGATTGCGTGCGCCGCCGACCACCATTTCTTTATAAAGATTGCCGTCAAGCATGAGAGTTGCCATCATCCATCACCTGTAAAAGAAAATTTCGTTTGCCTGTTTTATCAGGACTCGCCGGCGAAAGTAACTTCTTCGCCGAACGCATAAAGACCGATGGTCGAAGGGCCGACAGAGGAACCGATGATCGGGCCGATGTAGTTCACATAGATATCCCGGCAGGGAATCTCCTCTTTCACTTTGTCTTTCAGATATTCAACTTCTTCGGGATCGCAGTCCGCATGAACAAGATAAATCGTCTGATTCTGTGCGTCGCGGATAGCCTCTTTCATACGGCGTACCACTTCGTCTATCGAATTCTTTCTGCCTTTCGCTTTGGCAATCGGCGTCTGGTAGCCGTTTTTATCGCAGACAAGAATGGGTTTCACGCCGAAGAGATTGCCGAAGAACGCCTTTGTGGCTTTCACGCGGCCGGCGCGGGCAAGGCAGTTCAGGTCGTTCACCGTCACAAACTGATTCACCGTTTTGCGGATCGGCATAACGGCGTCATAGATCTCTTTTGCGGATTTTCCGGCGTCGCGCTCTTCCGCGGCGCGAATGGCCAGCATGCCCTCGCCCATGCAGGAATTGAGGGCGTCGATGCAATAGATCTCACGATCGGGGAATTCTTCTTTCAGCTGTTTTGCCACTACGGCGCCCGTATTGATTGAACCGCTCTGTTTTTCGCAGCAGCCTATGTAGACAATGTCGTATCCCTCCGTGAGATACAGGCGGAATATACGCATAAATTCCGCGGCGGGAACCTGTACCGTCATAACGCGTTCGCCGCGGCGCATGATGTCGTAAAGTTCTTTCGGTTCGTAATACTCCCATGTAAGGGACGCTTCGGTTTCCTTACCGTTATAAACCGTTTTCATTCTCGCATAATCAATATCGTATTTTGCGAGCAGTTCACCTGAAAGATCAGAGCAGGAATCCGTGATGATTTTTACCTTGTTCATGATGATTCTCCTTTAAAATACAGTAAAATGTAAATAAAAGTTTTCTTTATATCGGATATTTCCGAAAACGTCGTCAATCCGCTTTCGGAAAATCGCCGTCAAGTATTTTGGCCGCTTCGGCCTTATGCTTCCGTGTTTTCACGCGCACCGTATACATGGTATCCCACATATTTTCCGCGCCGTCGGCCGCGAGAGCAATGCCGGCAATCAGTTTGATATGCGCGCTGTCGGCGGCAAAGAAGACCGTGATGATGCCGAGCACGCCGACAACCGACGCCGTGATGAGCAGAATGAGCCACTTATGCATGCCGAAAGTACGGGCGTCGATGGCCGTCTGCAATTTCATCATACCGTCGAGAATAACATAGATGCCCACGACATACGGAAGAGTGCTTTCAAAATTCACCGGGGAAATGAAGATCAGAATACCGAGAATGAAGCAGAAAGTACCCGCCGCAAAACCGTTCTGGAACGCCAGTCTGTACAGGTCGTTTGAAAAATAACCGAACACACGCGCAAATCCCATCAGGATACAGGCGCCGGAAAAAAACCAGCGCATCCATTCAAGCGGCGCCGAGGGAATGATAATGAAAAACATTCCGGACAAAAAGAGAAGTATCGACGTCACCGCAGCGATGACCTTTGCCTGTTTTACCGTACTGACTCTGTTCATAATACTCCTTTTACGCGAAAAAAGCCGCTTGCACGGTTTTTCGTATTCCGACGAAACGGCGACATTCCGGCAATGAAATTTCCGGGCGCCGTTCCGGGCATTTTTATATATTGTAGCACATGCCGCCCGCGCTGTCATGAGTTAAAAAGAAAGCAGATGCCCGATTTTTGGGCATCTGCTCTTTATTTGTTCAAAATTCAGACGTTTTTCGCGTTTTGTCTATATTTTCCCAGCCGGACAGCATGGAAGGAAAAAGATTTCCGAAAAGCCGCGTGAATTTTCCGCATATCGCCTCCGGGTCTTCCTTGCAACCGCTTTTCAGCCAATCGGTATAAATGCCCATTAGGGCATGCCGGCAACAGTCGGTCAGAAAATCAACGTCTCCGGGCGGGCAATCGTCTCCGCCAAGACTGAGGAAATACTGTCTGATCGAGCGGGCGAGAACCGAAAAAAGGCAGGTGGTCATGCCGTCACGGCCGACCGAGGCATAGATATTCTGCACCGCTTTCTGATGCTTCAGCGTGAAATCCGCAAGGCGACGGAAACTATCCGTGGGGGAAAGCACCGCGTCCTCGCTCCGCGCGGAGATATGCTCGGATTCGCACAGTTCTTCGATCACGCCGTATATATCCTGAAAATAATAGTAAAAAGTATTGCGGTTCACACCGCAATCGTCCACAATGTCGCGCACCGTAATCTTGTCAAAGGATTTCCGGGCGGCAATATTCAGAAACGAATCCACAATGGCCCTTTTCGTAAAAGGCGGCATACAGCACCCTCTTTCCTGTTGTTTTTGCACGGATAATGTCGGATTCCGCGTTCAGCGTTCGGAAGACAGCTTTTTACCTTTAGTCATTATTTTACCACATTTCAGAAAATATTGCAACCGTTTTTGCGAAATTCCGTTACAGCCCCGAAAACAGACCGTCTTCACCGCCGGAAAGATCGGGCGGCATAAAGAGATTCCACGGATAGACGGAAAAGTCGGGAAGAGCGGTAAAAGCAAGGCGGCGCCCGTCCCGCGGGTGAAGAAAAGAAAGGCAGGCGGCGTACAGCGCGCCGTGCGGCGCTTTGTCGCGCGCGCCGTATTTACCGTCGCCGCAAAGAGGGCATTGCCGCGACGCAAACTGTACGCGTATCTGATGCGTACGCCCGGTATATAGCCTTACCGCCGTCAGGGAAATGCCGTTTTCCGTTGCCATCACCCGATAAAGAAGCCGCGCTTCTTTCACGCCCCTCCGCCGGCTGTCCGCAACAAAAGAACGGTTTCTCCGCGCGTCGTGATACAGATAATCGCGCATTTCCCCGAAAGACGGCGAGAGGATCCCCTGCGCGGCGGCAAGGTAGATTTTCGTCGTTCCGCCGTCGGCGATCCCCCCCGACAGCGCCGCCGCGGCCGCCGTATTTCTTGCATAGACCGTAAGTCCGCCCGTCGTGCGGTCGAGGCGATGCACGACAAAAACGCGCGGGTCTTCGCCGCGCTCACGGAAAAAGTCGGCAAGATATGCCGTCATGTCGCGGTCGCCGGAAGGATCCGGCTGTGCGGGAACGCCGTACGGTTTTATACAGACGGCAATATCCCGGTCGAGATACACCGGGGAAAAAGCACTGTGGTTTTCGTTCATACAGAATCTCCGTTCGGTTTTCCGGCCGTATCGCGGGCGGCGGAAGAATGTGCCGCGGCGACAGTCCGGTCGGCCCGGTTTATTTTTCACAAAAGAACAGGCGCGGACGATGTCCGCCCGGACTCACACGCGGTCGATATGGGTCACCGCGTAATAATGCGGATCGCCGTCGTGAATTTCTTTTTCGACCCGCTCGCGTATCGCGCCGTCCGACAGCCGGCATTCAAAGGGCACCGCAATATCGAAAATCAGGTTGGAATGTGTGGCGCCGCGCACGATACGGAAATCATGGATATCGAAACTCGAATCGACCTTCTTCACGGCAATCAGCGCCATTTCCCGATAGACCTGCGTATCCATATCGGTGGCGACGGGATCCACATGGATTGTGCAGAGAATACCGTATTCTTCGGAAAGCCGCCGCTCGATATTGTCAATTTCGTCATGCACCGTAAACATATCCCGCCGTCCGTCCACTTCGGCGTGAACCGACGCGACCGTATTGCCGGGGCCGTAATGGTGTACGGCGATGTCGTGAACGCCGAGAACTTCCGGCGAAGAGGAAACGACCGCCGTGATCTCGGCGATCTCTTCGGGCGTCGGCGCGCCTCCGAGGATCAGGTTTTTCGTTTCATTCAATATTTTCAGACCGGCAATCAGTATCAGCACCGAAACCAGAATACCCATTGCGCCGTCAATATATTTCGTAAAGGCATAGTGCGGAAAGAGGAGGGACACCACAACGCCGCAAAGCACGGCAAAAGTGGAAGCGGCGTCCGACAGGCTGTCGGTGGCGGTGGCGCGCATCACTTCGGAATCCACCTTTTTGCCGATCTTCCTGTTAAAATAAGCAAGCCAGAGTTTAAACAGGATTGCAACGCCGAGCAAAACCGCGGTAAGAACGCCGACGCCGGTTTCTTCTTTCGGGTGGATCAGGTTTTCCACAGAAGTGGTAAACAGTTCAAATCCGATAACAAGAACCAGCATACTGACGATCATGGACGTCACATATTCCATGCGCGCATGACCGTGCGGATGATGACGGTCGGCGGGTTTTGAGGAGATTCGGAAACTGACAAAAGTGATGACCGAAGAGCCGGCATCCGACAGGTTATTGACCGCATCGGCCACAATGGAGACCGATGAAGAAAGAAGACCTACCGTAAGTTTCAATACCGAAAGCAAGAGATTCACCGCCACCCCGACAGCCGAGGTCAGCGTACCGTAAGCGGTGCGCACTTTTTTGTCCTTTACGTTTTCGCTGTCGCGTATAAACCATTTCACAAGAAGACTTGTCATAACGACCTCTCCGTTAAGAATCCGGAAAGCCGGAACATAAAAACGCTCCCGGCAATCCGCATATACGTAAATAATACTTTACATTTCTATTGTATTTATTTAAAAGCAAACGACTTTGCAACTGCATGCACCGGGCGTGTTCCGCACATGCTTATACCGCGGCGCGACAGATCATTTCCGAAGAAAAGAGATTCCGTGCAGAACCGAAAGCGCTTCCGCAACGCCGTCTTCTTCGCCCGTCGTACGGTAAGTAGCGTAGGCGTCAAGAGCGGCCGGCGCATGACCGATAACGGCCGATTTTCCGGCATACGCCAGCATTGCCGCGTCGTTCAGGCTGTCGCCTATCGCCGTCATTTCTTCACGCGGTATACCGAATTTTTCGGAAAGAACGCGCATCGGCGACGATTTGTCGTGCCCGTTCAATACGCCCTCCACATAGGTCGGGAAAGGAATCCGCGTCAACGTCGGCGTTTTGAAGTCTTCGGGCAATTCGGGAACGAGAAACGAAATTTTAGCAATCTTTCCGGCGGCGGGAGAAGCGAGAAAATCCTCTATCCCATCGTCGGACAGATAGGTTCCCGGACCTTTCAGAGCGGCAATATAAAAATATGCGTGCTCGGTACCTTCCATCACAAACGGTATTTTTCTGCTGACGGCGTCGCGGACAATGGCGGTCACGGCCTCTTTTTCCATAGCCAGAGAATAGATTTCCCGTCCTTCGTAAAAAAGATATACCGAGCCGCAGATAAGACCGTCGAAAGGAAAAGCGTCAAGGCAGGACTGCGGCACAAAGCCGCGGCCGCGCCCCGTATTCAAAAACAGTTTATGTCCGGCCTCCCGCGCCGCGTACAATGCGCGCAGGTTTTCGTTCGAGATTTTTCCGTGAAAGGCCAATGTACCGTCAAAATCAAGAAAAATGTACGCCATAGTTTACCTTTTAAAATATATTTGCAATCATGAAGAGTCGCACTTGCAGGAAACGGCAAGCGGGCAATGCCCGCCTGCCGTTATCCTCGGCGGAACCGTGGTTCTGCCGACCGTGCGGTATACAGGGCGCTTCCTGACGGAGCGCTTATTTTTTCGGGATCAGTTTTTCGGTACCGCCCATGTAGGGACGGAGAACAACAGGGATCTTCACGCTGCCGTCGGCTTCCAGGTTGTTCTCAAGGAAAGCGATCAGCATACGCGGAGGAGCAACGACGGTATTGTTCAGGGTATGGGCAAGGTATTTACCGTCTTTACCGTTTATGCGGATCCGCAGACGGCGCGCCTGCGCGTCGCCGAGGTTCGAGCAGGAACCGACTTCAAAATATTTTTTCTGACGGGGGGACCATGCCTCCACGTCGCAGGATTTCACTTTAAGATCGGCAAGGTCGCCGGAGCAGCACTCCAGTGTGCGGACGGGAATGTCAAGGCTACGGAAAAGATCGACCGTGTTTTTCCAGAGTTTATCGTACCACATCTTGGAATCTTCGGGTTTGCAGACCACGATCATTTCCTGTTTTTCAAACTGATGGATACGGTAAACGCCGCGTTCTTCGATACCGTGCGCGCCTTTTTCCTTGCGGAAACAGGGCGAGTAACTGGTAAGCGTATAGGGCAATTCTTCTTCGGGGAGGATCTGGTCAATAAATTTACCGATCATCGAATGTTCGCTTGTACCGATAAGATAGAGGTCTTCGCCCTCGATCTTATACATCATGGCGTCCATTTCGGCAAAACTCATAACGCCGGTCACCACGTCGCTGCGGATCATGAAAGGCGGCACGCAATAAGTGAAGCCGCGGTTGATCATAAAGTCGCGGGCATAGGAAATAACGGCGCTGTGAAGGCGTGCGATATCGCCCATCAGATAATAAAATCCGTTTCCGGCAACGCGGCGCGCGGAATCCAGGTCAATGCCGTTGAAACGTTCCATGATCTCGGTGTGATAGGGGATTTCAAAATCCGGCACCACCGGCTCGCCGAAGCGTTCGATCTCTTTATTTTCGCTGTCGTCCTTGCCGATCGGAACACTGGGGTCGATGATGTTCGGAATCGTCATCATGATCGTTTTGATCTTTTCTTCGAGTTCCGCTTCTTTCGCTTCGTCGGCGGCAAGGCGCGCGGCCTGATCGGCCACCGCTTTTTTCACTTCTTCCGCTTCCTCGCGTTTCCCCTGCGCCATCAATGCGCCGATGGATTTCGACAGTTTATTGCGGTTGGCGCGGAGATCGTCCGCTTCTTTTTTCACGGCGCGGTTTTCCGCGTCCAGTTTCAGCACCTCATCGACAAGCGGCAGTTTTTTGTGCTGAAATTTGTTTTCGATGTTCTTCTTTACAACATCGGGGTTTTCGCGTACAAACTTGATATCAAGCATTTTGTAAACCTTTCTTTGCATTTCTTTATTTATTATGTAATAGAACCAACAAAAGAAGTTGCCGTATCGGCATGATAATGCAGATCCGGGCACAGGCAACGTCCGTCTGCGGACTGAACGCAGGCGCCCAGTATAAAAGAAACGGACGATGCCTGCCGTTATGTCGCGGTTCTTCCGGACGGCAATCGGAAGCGTATGAAAAGCACCCGCGTGAATTTATCGCGAATCCACCGGAGAACAGACCTGAGCTTCGGGGAAGATGGTGCAGAGATCGCAACGGCGCCGAACGCAACGTTTTTCGATGAACGCAAAAACTTGCCGCACAGAGACTATATAAAAACAAAAAAGCCCCACGTCCCGTAATCATGGGACGAAGAGACTCCGTGGTGCCACCCAAATTGCCGCCGTTCGGCGACCGCTCGCAGGTTCTGTACGGGGAACCGCCCCGCGGCTTTCGCCGCGCGCTCGGGAATGGAAAGAAAAAGTACGGACAGCGACTTGCACCCACCGTCGCCTCTCTGAGTCCGAAAATTTTTCCCGTTTCTTTCATCGCGCCTGTTCTGTTTTATCTGTATTATATCCCACCTCGGCGGAAATTGCAAGAGTTTTGTGAAATTTTTCTCCGATGGAAATAAAAATTTCCCGTACTTTACCTTAAAGCGCAGAAAGGCGTTATTGTATTTCCGATCGGAGTCCGGGCGATACAACGGTCGGTAAACGTAATCTCCACGCGGTTTTCCTGCTCCCGCAGGAAGAAAACGCTTTGAAGATAGAAAACCAAAAAGAGCAGAGCGGATTGTCAGGAGATGCGCAACAGTTTCCCGGATTCAGGGTTCTGTAAATCCTGTGCGGAACGAAAACTCAAGACCTTGCGGGGGGATTCGGCGTTGATTAACGAAAGATGCCGCAAAAATGTTTTCAAGGAGATGTAGAATGGATTTCTGCCCTTAGGATAAAACACCTGCGAAGCAGACCTCCACTGTTTTCATGAGTTTTTGGCCGCGCGCAATAAGATTCCGCAAAACGGACGTCAAATTCCATGCCTTTTCAATCGTTTGCCAATCGGCAAATCCGGAAGCGCGGACGAAAAAAGGGGCGCAAAACGCGCCCCTTTCGGAATCAGCGGATCAGGCCTTGCCGACAGAGCCGAACAGCTCCATTTTCTCCTTGACTTTTGCCTTGATGGCGGCAGTACCGGGGGCAAGCAGTTTGCGCGGGTCAAAGCCCTTGCCGGTAAGGTCTTTGCCCTCTTCGATATATTTGCGGGTAGCTTCAGCAAAAACGAGCTGGCACTCGGTGTTCACATTGATTTTGGACACGCCGAGGTCGATCGCGTGGCAGATCTGGTCATCGGGAATACCCGTACCGCCGTGAAGAACGAGCGGCATCTTGCCGACCTTAGCCGAAATCTTTTCCAGCGTGGGGAAAGAAAGGCCGGGCCAGTTTGCCGGATATTTACCGTGAATATTGCCGATACCTGCGGCGAGCATGGTTACGCCGAGATCGGCAATCGTTTTGCATTCATCGGGGTCGGCACATTCGCCCATGCCGACAACGCCGTCTTCTTCGCCGCCGATTGCGCCGACTTCGGCTTCAAGGGAAATGCCCAGTTTGCCTGTCAGTTCGACAAGCGCGCGCGTCTTTGCGATATTTTCATCAATCGGGAAATGCGAACCGTCAAACATAACGGAAGAAAAACCGGCGTCGATGCAGGCAAGTGCGCCCTCATAGGAGCCGTGGTCGAGATGCAGTGCCACAGGAACCGTGATCTTCAGTCCTTCCAGCATGCCTTTTACCATACCGACAACGGTCTTATAGCCGCACATATATTTGCCGGCGCCCTCGGATACGCCGAGAATAACGGGAGATTTAAGTTCTTCGGCCGTTTCGAGAATAGCCTTGGTCCATTCCAAGTTATTGATGTTAAACTGGCCGACGGCATAGTGGCCGGCTTTTGCTTTTTCCAGCATTTCTTTTGCGGAAACCAACATAGTAAATTACCTCCGAAAATTTTATTCGTCTTGAGAACAAATATATTATACACGCTTTTTTCAAAAAACGCAAGTAGTTAATCTATTTGTTTCCCTTAATTTTGAAAATTCTTCCGCTTTTTTATAGATTTTGTCGCGCCGCCCCTCCGTAAGGCATTTTCCTGTTGCTTTATTCACCGCTACGCACACGCCGCGCACGGTGTGCCTTAACGCGGCATACGGCGGATTCTACGGCGATATACGCACACTGCGCATGAGGAAAAATGCGGCGGTATGGCGACTCTGCGTTATCTGCGGACAACGGCCGGTACGCATGAAGAGATGCCGCATGCGGCGCGGTCTTTTTTTGAAACCTCCCGCCTGCTACGCGCACGAGGCATAGAAAAAATGGTGATACGCAACGTGTATAGCGTGCGTAAAACGCACCGATATGTGCAATGATACGCATGAAGAAACGGCAAAAAAGAGGGAAACGCTGATGTATACCCGACTGCAACGCACACAATGTGCATGGGTGACGAAGTTATGCTTCGCGCGCACTTGCGCTGTATAAGCGATCGCCACGCGCACGATACGCATGAAGCGATGGCGCAATTGCAAAATGGAAGAGGCGGTCGGTGCACAACCGCCATAGACCGCCTGCGGTATGATAAGTCCGTTTTCATAAACAATTGCCGAAAAGCGTATTTCCCGCACCGTAATCCAAACGTTTTGAGTGCGAATTGCAGGGTACGAAACCGTAAAATCGCGAGACCGCAAAATCGCAGAGTCACAAAATCACGAAACACAAGGGGGTGCAGAACAACAGAACCGTGAAGACAAGACACCGAACCGCAAAGATGTGGAGGCGCAAAAAGCATAAAAGCGCAAGCCGCGGAAGAAAACTATCTCAATCGTCATGTTGAAATCGTTTGTTGTACCGTTTTTTCGGTAACGTATTTCGTCAAAACCGTCACCGTCTATTCGTTGCTAATGTGAAAAAGACCGACGACGGCGTTTCCCTGTCGTTCTCTCCAACGCTCTCTCCGACGTTTTTCCCGTATTTTTTCGGCATTTTCCACTTAACCGTGACTGTCATGAAGAAACATACGAAAAAATCCATTTTTGACGCTCTTTTTGAAATGCATACTTATTCACGAATAATGAATATTTATTTTCGCCTTGTACAAAGGGCTGGTGTCCGGATCGAGGCATACCGAGCATTACAAAAAAGGCTTCAATCGAAAGTCTATAATCATAGACAGACTAATTTTCCGGCAGTTTGCAAACGTCAACGTAGGATTTGGCGCCGGAAAGTTTGAACAATTCTTCCGGTGTCAGTTCGATGGCGCTGTTTGAGGATCCGCAAGCAGGGAAGACGGTCCCGAAGCGTTTCAAGGATTCGTCAAGATAAACCTCAACATTATCATTGATTGCAAAAGGACAAACGCCGCCGACAGCATGTCCGATCAGCGGTTCCACCTCATCGTAGGTAAGCATGGAGGGTTTCGTGCCGAACACAGCCTTAAACTTACCGTTATGAAGACGGGCGTCGCCCGCGCAAACGATCAGAATTATGCGGTCGCCGCTTCTCACGGATAAACTCTTTGCAATGCGTGCGCCGTCCACGCCGAGTGCTTCGGCCGCCAAAGCAACCGTGGCGCTGGAGACGGGGAATTCACGAATCTTGTTTTCATAACCATATGAGCGCAGATAATCACGCACTTTTTCTATAGCCATTTTTATCACCTCGTAAATAATTATACAAGGTTACTGCGCAAAAGTCAATCGAGCAAAACATATTTTTTTAAAATATTTTTGAGCGAAAAAATACGCAAAAAATCAAAAAATGCTTGAAAACGCGCAAAAAACCGTCAAAATCGAGGGGTGCGCCCCATGAAAATACACCGACAAAGGCGAAAACGCGGAACTAAAAAACGCAAAAATGCAAAAACGGCCAAAAAAGCCGTTGACAATTTTTAAAAATAATGCCCGACAGGGCGGAAAAGCAGTAGTTTGCGTGCAAAAACTCAAAAAACTTGTGAAAACAACAAGCAATTTGCGCTTTTCTGGCACTTGAAATAAAAAGTCGCGTGAACAACAGCATTTTAACAGTAATATTCACATTAAATTCCGGATTTTATGTCCGATAATGGACGATATTACAAAAATACTCCCCGATTTACCGATTTTATAAGTGTAACAAACCGTTTTTTCATGTTTAAAAGCCATTTAATCGGCATTTCTTTCGGCATTAATACAAAAACAATGCAAAAATCGAATGATTTTAACGAAAATAGGGGTCATATCCTTCAAAAATGGCGGATTTCCCGTTTATGCGCTTATAAAAAAGCAGTTTAAATGCAGTCTTTTTCTTTACCTTATACGATTTAAACCGTCAAAAGCATAAAACGGTGCCGTTCCGTCCGGATTCAAGCACATTTCCGCAGCAATCCTCTTTAAAAATTCGCGTTTTCGCTGTTTTTACGTCAAAAAGACAAAAAAACGGCCCGTTTATACGTAAATATTTCAAAAAGTAATTATGCTTTTATTTGTCGGTGGCATTTTTATCGTGACAATCTGAGGATATATACGCCTGTTTTTAGCTGTAATAAGTGAATTTTTCCGTAAAACTGCGGATCAAACCGTATACTGCAATACGATTTAATCAGATTTCCGGCCGCTCATTGCCAAAAACTCGTTATTTTCCGCACTATAAGTCAGATTCATCGCATATAAGAGGTTTATTCTGTACTGTTTCACTATTCAAAGGCCGTGCGCCCCTGCGGCACGCCCCGTTTTTCCCTTTAGGCGCAAGTAGTCTTCGCACGTTCTCATATTCATGATGGCAGATATGAGGATCGCATTCTATGAGTTTTCTCTTGTAAAGAAATTTTGCAGGAAGGGGAGCCACAGCCTGATTTTTGTATGTTTCACGTGAAACAATGCCATTTTCCACGATTGCTGTCGATTTTTGTTTCACGTGAAACATTTTCTTCTTGGGTTTCACGTGAAACGCATGGCCGACGAGCGAAGTGAAATCGTATGCTTGCATCGTCGCTCCCGAAATTTTGCTTTTCACAGCTCAGTCTTTGCTGTCGTGAAAAGTTTCGGGACTTCGGGACTTCGGGACTTCGGGACTTCGGGACT
>ULRP01059190.1_pt1 | contig 12276 bp, 7 predicted proteins | sample 1955521 | NCBI WGS metagenome assembly ULRP01 (sample SAMEA4835685, study PRJEB28245) | human gut metagenome | biome: gut microbiome; material: fecal sample | place: Denmark | collected 2008
CAGATGTAACACTTATATCGAATTTTTTGTTTAATTTTGCACCCGTAATAGATATTTGGGGGCAATTCCCCCGTATTATTAATTAATTTTATAAAAAAAGGTATGCAGAAAAGATTGCATTTATTAGTGGCTTTGCTGGCCTTTATGGTTTCAACCGCTATGGCGCAGATTACTACATCTGGCATTAGTGGTAAAGTGACTGCCAATGGTGAGGACATCATTGGTGCAACTATCAAGGCTGTTCACCAACCTTCTGGTACAGTCTATCGCGCAGTGACCAACATTGATGGTCGTTATTCTATTCAGGGTATGCGCCCAGGTGGTCCTTATGTCTTGGAAGTTTCTTATGTAGGTTACAAGACTAAGGAAGTTAAGAATTTTAATCTCTCTCTCGGTCAGAACACCATTCTGAACGAAAGTCTCTCTGAAAACGCAGAGATGTTGCAGGATGTTGTTGTTACTGCTGATCGCAACAACAACATGCGTACTGACCGCGCTGGTGCTACAACAAGTATCAATGCCGACCAGATTGAGGCTGTTCCTACCGTATCACGTAGCATGAACGACCTCTTGAAGTTGACTCCTCAGGGTGCCAATGTAGGTAGCGGTTTCTCTGTTGGTGGTGGTAACTACCGTCAGTCTTACGTTACTGTCGATGGTGCTGCTTTCAACAACGCCTTCGGTATTGGTGGTAACCTCCCTGGCAACGGATCTCCAATCTCTCTCGATGCTTTGGATCAGATTTCTGTATCTTCATCTCCTTATGATGTTCGTCTGAGCGGTTTTACTGGTGGTGCTATCAGTGCTGTAACCAAGAGTGGTACCAATCAATTCAAGGGTACAGCTTATATGTACACTACCAACTCTCACTTGCGTGGTAACAAGGTAAGTGATTATGAGTTGAACCGTCTCCAGTCTCACTCTACTACCTGGGGTGCTAGCTTCGGTGGTCCTATCATCAAGGATAAGTTGTTCTTCTTCGCCAACGGTGAATATCAGAGCAACATCTCTGCTGGTCCTTCTGGTACAGCTCGTGTAAATGCTTCTGATGAGTGGTCTCCAGCATCAGGTACTGTTCATCGCCCATTGCAGAGCGATATGGACAATATGCTCAGCTTCCTCAACAAGACCTATGGTTACAACCCAGGTCGTTATCAGGGATATTCTCTCGATACTCCATCATACAAGTTCCTGGCTCGTATCGACTGGAACATCAACGAGAACAACAAGTTGAACTTCCGTTTCTCTAAGAGTCACGACAAGGATTCTAAAGCTCCATCTAACTCAACCACTCCATTCAAGGATTCTGTCATCTATCCTGGTGGTGAGGATGCTACAGGTGGCAAGTCTCAGTCGGGTCGTACAGCTAATGCAGGTCTCTACTTCGAGAGTGCACGCTATTATCAGGAGAAGAACTTTACTTCTTTCGCTGCTGAGTGGAACTCTAAGTGGGGTGTTGTAAGCAATGTACTCCGTGCTACATACTCTTATCAGGATGAGCCACGTACTTATGTAGGTGGTTTATTCCCAACTGTAGATATTCTGAAGAATGGTTCTTACTACATGGGCTTCGGTCCTGATCCATTTACTGAGGGTAACCTCCGTCAGGTGAAGACTTTCGTTGCTACTGATGAGGCTTCATGGGCCATGGGTATCCAGAACTTCACCGCTGGTGTTCAGTATGAGACCAACGAGGCTACCAACGGCTTCGGTGCAGCTTCTGCCGGTTACTATGTATTTGAGTCTATGGACGATTTCATGAACGGCAAGGCTCCTAGAAGCTATGGTGTTACCTTCCCTATGGACGGTTCAAGCCAGTTTAACGCTACCATGAAGTACAACCAGTTCTCTGCTTACGTTCAGGATCAGGTTAACTTCTCAGACCGCTTCCGCCTTACTGCAGGTTTGCGTTTCGAGTTGCCTATCTATCCAGAGCTGAAGAACAACTACAACAAGGCTTTCGCAGCCATGAAGTGGAAGAACGATGCTGGTGTAGAGTCTCAGTACACTACCGATCAGCTTCCTGATGCTCCTTTGACAGTTTCTCCTCGTGTAGGTTTCAACTGGGATATCCTCGGCAACCACAAGTTGGTGCTCCGTGGTGGTACAGGTTACTTCATCGGTCGTCTGCCTTTCGTATGGCTCGTATCTGCTGTAGGTAACGCTGGTTGCGGTCAGTACACCTATTATTATAATACTCCATCCGACAAGGGTGCTAAGTATTTGATGGATAAGTTCTATGCTAGCCGTGATGAGCAGGTAAATGTATTGAAGCAGCAGGGCTTGGCTGTGAACCGTGAGGATGCAGCTGCGCCTTCTACTCCTACCATCATCGACAAGGACTTGAAGATGAACGCTACATGGAAGACTTCTCTGGCTTTGGATGCCAAGTTGCCATACGATATCGACTTCTCTTTGGAGGGTATCTATAGCCGTGAGTTCAATCCTGCTACTGTCATCAACCTCGACCGCTACTGGGATGGTAAGTCATACACAGAGCTGGCTCCTGGTGACAAGCGTAAGTGGTATTCACGCAACTCATACAGCAACCCTTACATGATCACAAATGCTGGTCATAAGGCATACTACTACTCAATCACTGCATCTTTGGCTAAGAAGTTTGCATTCGGTTTGAACCTCTCTGCTTCTTACACCTACTCTAAGGCTAAGTCTTACGGTGATGGTGTGGGCGACCAGGTTTCTTCTGCATACTACAACAACCGTTACTCTGTAAACGGTAACAACGATATGGAGTTGGGTTATGGTACATACGTAGCTCCTAACCGCTTGCTCATCTCTGCTTCTTACAAGAAGGACTACGGCAAGAACTTCGGTTCTGAGGTCGGTTTGATTTACGAGGGTATGAACATGGGTTATGCTGATGGTTACAGCTGCACACGTTACACTTACCAGTTGACTGGCAATGTAGTTAACGACTACGGTTCTAACGGTTTGGTTTACATCCCAGCTTCTCGCGAGGCTTTGGATAAGTGGAACTTCAAGGACAATGGTAAATATACTGCTGAGCAGCAGAAGGATGACTTCTGGGCTTACATCAACCAGGATGATTATCTGAAGAATCACAAGGGTGAGTATGCTGAGCGTGGTGGTGCTGTAATGCCTTGGCATCATCAGTTGGACTTCAAGTTCAACCAGAACTTCTACCTCAACGTAGCTGGTCAGAAGAACACTCTCCAGTTTGGTGTTGACATCAAGAACCTCGCTAACCTGCTGAACAACAGCTGGGGTCTCTACAAGACAGTTAACAACACCAAGTTGTTGAAGTATACTGCTGGTAAGAATGGTGCTGCTGGTTCATTCCAGTTCCAGAAGAACGGTAAGGATGTATTGTCAAAGACATACACCAACTACACAAGCTTCAACTCTACCTATTCTATCCAGTTCTCTATCCGTTACATCTTTAACTAATAGAGATTTAGAATACGAATCATCAATAAGCGCCCTGAAAGGGAAAGCATTGTATATAGAATGCTTTTGCTCTTTCAGGGCGCTTTCTTTTTGTCCATTTCTACATACTTACTAATATTTTTTATTTGTAACACGTTTTTCTCACCTGTCAACTATTAGGATGGTGGTGTCTACCAGTTCACCGGTGCTTATGCCTACAAGAGCTATAGTGATTACTACAGTCGCTGGTGTGGTCAGGTTGGTTTGAAGTACACCTTCTAATCTCTGCCATTTTATTCAAATTCCATAGAGTCCCTAGTGTCGCCAAATGCGATACTAGGGCTTTTCGTTAATATAAGTTGCTTTACGCCCTAAAAGAACAATAAATATTAAAATTATCGCCTTCTAAGGATACAAAATGTTGCCAAATGGTGGATTTTTTAGTATAAAATGTTATTGTCCACACATTTTAACCAAATTATCCCCCCCCCCATACTCGAATTTCTTTATATCTTTGCAGCGTCAAAAATGATATGCTAAACTTAAAAACAAGCAAAGTATACCTAGTAAGTGATAAGTAAAAGTATACCTAGATGAACTAGAGAAACAATCACTTGTATGCTCAAAATTTAACTAGATATAATAAAGAAATATATAAACCGAAATTACATATTAAAACCATTATTAATTATGTGTAAAACGATGGTAATGAAAATGTCTTTAGCTACCATGCTACTGATGTTGATCTCGATGAACGGCTTTTCGCAGAACATTGGGGTAAAGAGCAATTTGCTGTATTGGGCTACAACAACACCCAATATCGGACTTGAAACTGCTGTGGGGAAGAAGCATACCGCACAGGTATTTGTTGGCTTCAATCCTTGGAAACAGTCGGGAGGTGACCAGTCTAGTCTCCGCCACTGGCTTGTAATGCCGGAATACCGCTATTGGTTCTGCCAGAACTTCAATGGCTGGTTCCTCGGTGCACATGCTATGGGTGGACAGTTTAATGCCGGAGGCGTCAAGCTACCTTTCGGTATGTTTAAGGACTTGCGCGACCATCGCTATGAGGGATGGTACGTAGGTGGTGGTGTCACCGCTGGTTATCAGTGGCCACTTTCCAAGCACTGGAACCTGGAAACATCCATTGGCATAGGCTACGACTACATCAAGTACGACAAGTTCAAGTGTGGCAACTGTGGAGAGAAGTTAAAATCCTCTCACGATAACTATGTGGGCCCTACCAAGGCTGCCCTCTCCCTCATTTATATGTTATAACCCCTTTTAACATTAATGATCATGAAATTTTCAAGAAATACCACCTATTTATTATATGCTGCCTTATTGATGGCTCCTGCAACTGTTATGGCACAGAACTGCCATGAAGTAAAGCTGGCTGCCAACAAGATTCAGGTTAGCAATGTGCAGGTGGCGCAGCAGAATAACGCTTTGACGGTATCGATGGATCTCAACCTCGATTCGCTTAACCTTCCCACCAATACCCAGCTGGTATATACTCCTATCTTCAAGAGTCAGAAGTTGGAATATAAGTTGCCTGAGATTGTCATCAACGGAAAACGCCAGCAGATTATGTATGAACGTGGGGTAGGGAACAAACATCTGAACCTTTCGCCAAAGGCGATGGTGGTTCGCCGTAACAACAAGCAGGCACAGACCCTTAAGTATACCGCTTCCATTCCTGTGGCGGGAGTCATGAAGAACTACGATCTCAATATGCATGAAGATCTTTGTGGATGTGGCAACCTGGAGGAGGGAAATGATTTCCATCTCTGCCATCGCCGTCAGCCGCTGGCTGTCTTCGTACGTCCTGCCGTAGAGGCAATCAAGGTTCGTCATCTCGATAAGCGTGCTTATATCGACTTCCCTGTCAACAAGATAGAGCTTCATGCCGACTACCGTCGCAATCCGGCTCAGTTGGACAGTATCGTAAGAACCATCAATGCTCTGAAAGATGATAAGAACCTGGAGGTGAGCGGAATCAACATTCATGGTTATGCTTCTCCTGAGAGTCCTTACAGTCATAATGACTATCTGGCAAAGAACCGTGCCAAGACCCTTACCGATTATGTTCGCCGTATGGTAGCCCTGCCAACCCAGCTCTTCACCGTTTCTTCTACGGCAGAGGATTGGGATGGTCTCCGCAACTATCTCAAGGAGAGTAACCTGGAGCATAAGGCAGAGATTCTGGCAATCGCCAATGATGAGAAGATGGATCCGGATGCCCGTGAGCAGAAAATCAAGAAGTTGTATCCGTCAGAATATCGCTTCATGCTCGACACCTGGTATCCTGCCCTCCGCCATTCCGACTACCGCATCACCTATAAGGTAAAGCCATTCGATGTGGCTGAGGCAAAGGAGATTATCAAGACCAAGCCACAGCAGCTCAGCCAGGAAGAGATGTTCCTGGTAGCTCAGACCTATGAGCCTGGCAGTAAGGAGTTTAACGACGTGATGGAGATAGCCGTCCGCATGTTCCCAGAGAACGAAACAGCCAATCTCAATGCAGCCAATACCCGTTTGAATGCCGGTGATGCCGATGGTGCCAAGGCTTATCTTGACAAGGCTGGCAACAGTCCTGCGGCTCAGAATGCCCGTGGTGTATACGAGGCATTGAAGGGCAATGACCAGCAGGCTCGCTATTACTTCAGCTTGGCAGCCAAGGCAGGTGTCAAGGCTGCTCAGGAGAATCTCGAAAATCTATAAAAGGTAATAAATAGGAATAAAAATATTAATCAAATTAAATATATCAATTATGAAAAAATCGTTATTGTTTTCCGCAGTATTGGCAGGTCTGATGCTCGGTTCTTGTTCAAGTAGTGATGACTTGGCTGGTGGTAACACTCCTGCTAATCAGGATGGTAATGGCTATGTGGCATTTACAATTAATCTGCCTAGCCAGTCTGGTAGCAGCTCTCGTGCTAATGATGTTTTCAACGATGGCTTGGCAAAAGAGTATTCAGTACAGAATGCTACTCTTATTTTGTTCAATGGTGGTGCTACTGAAGGGAAATCAAGCTTTGTTGAAGCTTATAACTTAAGTACTGCTCCATGGCAGAATGTGGGTACTTCTACAGATAACATCACAACACAGTCAACGAAAATTGTACAGAAGGTTACAAAATCGATTACTAATGCTAAAGCTTTGGTAATTCTCAATAATAACGGTATACTTAATGTAGGTGATGATGGTTCTTTGACTGTTAATGGTACCAAATTTGAAGGTACTTATGCTGAGTTTTTAGCTAAAGCAGAAGCAACACAAAACAAGACTCTGACAAAGGACGGATTTTATATGGCTAATGCTCCATTAGCTAATGATAAGGGTGGTTCTGCTGCTCCAGCTACAGGTACAACAGTTACAACTTTGACAGACCTGACTGGTAAAATTTACGATACTGAAGCTGAAGCAAAACTCGGTACACCTGCTGAGGTTTATGTTGAGCGTGGAGTAGCTAAGGTGACCCTTAATAAGGGAGAGGTAGCCAAGGCTGATAATGGTACTACAGATAAGGTTGATTTTGACATTTCTGGTTGGGCTATTGATAATACTAATCCTACAACATATTTGGTTCGTTCAACTAAGGGATTTACTGATTGGATGGGTTATGCTAACGAAAAATGTACAACAAACCCTTACCGATTTGTAGGACATACAGCTGTAGCAGCTAATTTATATCGTACCTATTTTGCACAAGATATGAATTATGATACAGATGCTACTGGTTTACAGCGTGTTGCAGAAGCTGATTTTAAAGATGCTTATGGAGATGCAAATCCTCAGTATTGCTTTGAGAATACATTTGATGTAAAACATCAGAATGAGAATCAGACTACTCTTGTTGCAATCAAGGCTAAGTTGAATAGTGGTAAGGATTTCTATATTGTTGGTGGTGATCAAACAACATTGTTTGATAAAACACAGTTGGAAAAACTGATAAAGAATAAGTTCTTGAGCGTTGAAGAAGGTTGGGTTAAAGATAATGCTAAGGATGAAACTACATCAATAGGTGAAGATGATCTTACCTTAACTTTCGACAATGATGCAGCTGGTGTAATCAACTTGACTAGTGTGACTGTAAATTCAGAAAAGTTAAAGGATTCTCCAGCCGCTTTGCCTGCAACTTATCTTGAAGATGTAAAGGCTGCAGTTGGTTCTGTCGTATGTTATAAGAATGGTGTATCTTATTATACTGTTCGCATCAAGCATTTTGGTGACGATTTGACTCCATGGGAAAATGGTGAATTAGGTGTTAAGCCTGGATCTGTTTATCCTGATGGTACTAAGACTGCAGAGAATAACTGGCTTGGCCGTTATGGCGTTCTCCGTAACAACTGGTATGATATTACTGTAGAGGATGTAAAGGGCTTGGGCTCTGCTACAGTTCCAGAGTTGACCGGTACAACTGATGATGAACTTGAGTCTTACATTGCAGTACGTATCAACGTCCTCTCTTGGGCTAAGCGTACACAGGGTGCTATTTTGCACTAAGATGTAAATACATTATAAGATAAAGTATATAAAACAATAATTGATTAGCGATATGATAGCGCAGAAGATAAATAAATGGTTGAAGGGTGTCATGGCTGCTGCCATGACCCTGACAGTCGTCACCTCGTGCAACGATATGTGGCATCAGGATTACAGCGACTGCCCTAATGGTGTATATGTTAAATTTAAGTATGATTACAACCTCCAGCGTGCCGACATGTTCAATGACCATGTTGGACAGGTGACGCTGTATGTATTCGACGAGAACGGAAACTATATAACCCAACAGACCGAGACGAATTTTGCGCTATCATCGCCTCTCAATGACCCAAATTATGTAATGCACGTCGAGAACCTACAGCCTGGCAAATATCAGTTCCTTGCTCTTGCAGGACAGAATGCTTATGCTGACCAATTGGTATCCGGTCGCGCCAAGTTCGTTCGTACAGAACCTGCTAACGGCAGTGATATCAAGAAGTTAGAGGTGAATCTCGACCACCAGAACCGTGGTGACTATGATGAAGTAGAGAATCATGCCCTGCCATTGGATACTCTTTGGCATGGCAAGATGCTCGAATCTGTTGAGGTTTCTTCATCCAAAGCCGCCTATGCTACTATTCCTCTGGTGCGTGATACCAAGAAGATTAACGTAGCGCTTCGTGACCTTGACTCTCCTCAAGACATGGATGTCAACGACTACACAATGACCATCGAGGACCATAATGCCCGCATTCTTTGGGATAACTCTCTCGATGAGAGCCGTAAGGTTGTTTATACTCCTCATGCCACATGGAATACTGTTGATGAGACTGAGCAGGGCAAGATAGCTCATGCCGACTTCATGACCTCCCGTATTCTGAAGCACGATGATTACAAACAGGATGGTCATCTCCTCATCAAGAGTAAGGAGACCGGAAATACAGTAGTAAATGTAAATCTTCCTGACCTCTTGAGTCGTCTTCGTACCAGTGAGGAGTACAGTTACAGTGCACAGGAATTCCTAGACCGTGCCTATGATTACAAACTTCAGTTCTTTATTCAGGGTGGCAAACTCAAGTATTGCTACATCACCATCAGCGTGAATGTACTGAGTTGGAGCAAGCGCATCCAGTTCGAAGAACTCCATTAAAACTCTCGAATCCAAATAGAATCGAAAATAAAAAATATTAGTTCTACTGGCTTCTTGTAAGCCCTAAAATATAAAGTATATGTTTAAGATGAAATCGATAATCCGCTCATTGCTAGTCCTTTTACTGGTAATGTCCTTCACGTCCTGTGTGAGAGACAATATCAGTGACTTTCCTATTGCGAATGATAATAGTAAGGTGTTTTTGTCTGTTTCTATAAACGTAGCTGGTGAGGACTCACGAACAACAAGAGCGGAAGATTATACTTTTGAACCAACACCTTTTGGAGGAGAAGATGGTAATGGCGATCATAAAGGCGAAACTTATGAGCGAACAGTAAATAATATGTCAATGTTGTTCTTCCATTCTGAGAAGGAAGATTTGACAGATGGCGATGTTACTATAGATAATGTAATCTATTTTCCAACTGTAACTCCTGATGGCAAACGTACATTAGCAGTAGAGGTAGATTCGAAGTTCTTGAATGATGCTAAACTTCGTTTCTTGGTCATAGCTAATGTTGGTGATTTATCTGACTATCGTGGTCGTAAGTTATCAGAAGTCAGAGATCAGTTGATTACTGATGTTTTTAAGCGCACTGATAATCCTACGTTTACTAAAAAAGGAGAATTAAGCGGCTTTTCAACCTTCGTGATGTCTTCCCGTGGACAGAGCTCTTTAACCATAAAGTCTGGTAGTGGAACAAAAAGTGACCCTTACCTTATCAATCATGAGATAGAGCGTTTGGCTGCAAGAATAGATATTATGCCTCATGTGCAGCGTTATAAGTTAAATGATAAGACCCACCAGTGCAAATATTGCTATAATGTCACTCAGGGTTCTGACGTAATTGGTGGCTTTGTACTTGAGTACGTTCGTCCTTATAATGTATTAACCTCGAAGGAATATGTCTTTAGACGTACAGCTACGGATGCATCATTGGCTAATTTAAAGTATCTTGGACTGGAAGAAGCTGATGGAAGTAAGCAGAACACTAATTATGTGGTGGATCCTACCTCTCTAAATAAGAGAGAGGCTACTTTTAAATATCCTAAGAATACAGATGAGTATTGGGCAAAAGAATCTTATGAGCCATTTTATCAGACTCGTGATGCAGGAAAGACCCATACGCATTCTACCAATCCTAGGGCTAGTGCTGAAAAACCGTACGATCCAGAGACCGCCTATTATATTCTCGATTATGTAAAAGAGAATACCTCTTTCGATAATAATGAGAAATATGCTACAGGTCTTGTCTTTAAGGGTAAGTATTATGAGAAAAGCGATTGGGTAGTAGCAACTGATGCAGAAATAAAAGCTGGTGGTTCTTCTCATCCTAAAGATGGTGCTGTTGGTACTGACAAGGCTTATACTTACGTCATTCGACATAGCGACCCTACGGGAAATGGTACAACTAATGATAAAATGCATTACGGGATAGTCCGCAATAACATCTATCGGGTTCGTATTGACGGAATTACCGGTAAGGGACCGGATGGAATGAAGATTACCCTCAACGTGAGAAAATGGGCAACCTATACTCATGATGAGACTACAATGTAAAAACGAAATAAACTGATAAACAGAAAGTATAGTTTGAACTTAAACTTTCAAAACAATGAAAACGATTAAGACGATACATACGGCATTGATTCTGATGGTGCTAGCCTTTATGACGGCTTGCTCCACAGATAGTGCTGACCCTATACAGGGAGACAGTGGAGGCGATAACCCAGGCGACAAGATTACCGTCCACATGACCCTTTCTACAGCTCCTTCTTCCGGAACCAGAGCTAGTTTGTCATGGAAAGATGGCGTAGATGCAGAAAACATGAAGAGTTGGGTAGTAGCTTTTGTAAAAGACAACAAGGTTGTTTCTTTTGCAGAGAATACGGATGTATCGGCTAATAATCGCATTAAAGATGAAGTCACAATCAAGGATCTTCCTAAAGGAGAAGCTACCTATCAGGTTTATTCCTTTGCCAATCTTACTGCTGTAGAACTAGGCATCTCAAAAGGTGCAACCGTCAATTTTGATGATAAGAAATGGAAGATGGATGGTAATGGCTTCGATGTTACTACCAAAGGCATTCCAATGAGCAATAAGCAGGAAGTAAAAATTGATGCTTCCGGTAAGCCAGACAAAACTAATCTTTGGGTAGTAAGAATGCTGGCTAAGATTACACTCCAGTTTAAGAATCCAAGTGCTACTCCTTTGGAAATCAATGATATAGCCATCAGTGATATAACAAAGAACAGTAGTGAGAATGGAGATGCAGAAAACATCATGTTGCTGCCAAAGCATTCAGATGCATCATCTGGTGCAGATAAAGATGAGGTTACATGTATTCCAAATCTGGTAGGGCAGGCAGCAACGGAGAATTATAGATATACGCTGTCTTCGCCAAAGACAATAAAGGCAGGTGTAACCGATTATAAGCCAGAGAATGAGATTTCATTTTATGTGAATGAAAGCGCAGCGGGCAATACTTCCAAGTATTTCATCATCAACCTGAATACTTCAGCAGGAGTCAAGCGTTACGCCTTGTTCAAGGATTGGACAACGATAGCTCGTAACGACCATCACATTCTACCAATCTCATTAGATGATTATAAGTTGAAGTTTGATGTTCTGTCCTTCTCAGCCATCGGTCTCTATCCATCCATGAGAGATAACGGAACCACTCTTTCCTACACCTGTTATTACCCGGAAGAGGAATTCCATATCCAGCCAAAGGTAGTTAAGGGTGATGACACCGATGTGTCTGGAACTATCGAGTATGCCAAAGTAAAATGGGAGTTAATCCAAGAAGATGGTATGGCTGATGCAGCAGCTACTACTGCGAATGCCCAGAAGGTGTTTAAAGTTCTTCCATCATGGGATTCAACCACCGGCTATTTTGAAGGTACCTTCAATGATGATGCTGCCGACAAGCAGAGTGCCCTCTACGAGGTCACCGTTCCTGTACCGGGCGAAACTGGCAAGTATCTAACATATAAGATACTTTTCACCAAGGATTTAAGAAGCTATGCTGCTGCTCGTAAATATACGAGACAGAGTTACTATTTCAGAACAAAACAATAATACTTATATTAAAAAACATTGAAGCTTATGTTTAAGTCTAAGATTTTTAATGGTGTAATGAGATATATGTTGGTAGCAATGCTTGCATTGCTGCCAAATGCTATATGGGGAGGGAATGTCTTTTTAAATGATGTACATAAGGTTAA
>ULRP01035237.1_pt1 | contig 12254 bp, 7 predicted proteins | sample 1955521 | NCBI WGS metagenome assembly ULRP01 (sample SAMEA4835685, study PRJEB28245) | human gut metagenome | biome: gut microbiome; material: fecal sample | place: Denmark | collected 2008
ACAGTCAAATGAATTACCGAGGAAAACTTGACACTTACCCTAGTCACAAGTTCCCTTGACAAAGCTCTCTTGACGCGCTATAAAGAAGTTGAAAATAGTTTTCAATAAGGAGAAACTATGATAGATACATTTTGGGGATTATTGATCCCATTTCTGGGGACGTCGCTTGGCGCAGCGTGTGTCTTTTTCATGCAGGGGAAGATGAACCGCGGCGTAGAGAGAGGTCTCACGGGATTTGCCTCCGGGGTCATGGTGGCGGCTTCGATCTGGAGCCTTTTGATCCCTGCGCTGGATGAGTGCGAAGCGATGGGGCGCTGGGCGTTTCTGCCGCCCGTCATCGGCTTTGGGATCGGGATGGCGTTTTTGTTGCTGCTTGACCATGCGATCCCGCATCTGCACATGAATGCCAAGGAAGCAGAAGGGCCGAAGAGTCATCTGGCGCGGACGACGATGCTGGTGCTCGCGGTGACGCTGCACAACATTCCGGAAGGGATGGCTGTCGGCGTGGTCTATGCGGGATTCTTATCCGGACATGAGAGCATCACGGCAGCGTCGGCCATGGCGCTCTCGCTGGGGATCGCGATCCAGAATTTTCCGGAAGGCGCGATCATTTCCATGCCGCTCAAGTCCGCAGGGATGGGGCGCTGGCGATCCTTCGCCGGCGGGGTGCTCTCCGGCATAGTGGAGTCTATCGGCGCTATAGCCACCATTCTTCTGACAGCGATGGTGGTGCCGATGATGCCCTATCTCCTTTCTTTTGCGGCCGGAGCGATGATGTATGTCGTGGTGGAGGAGCTGATTCCTGAAATGTCAGCAGGTGAACACTCGGATGTAGGGGTCATCTCTTTTGCCATTGGATTCATGATAATGATGGCTCTGGATGTCGCACTGGGATGAGAGTGTGTTTAGCAGATAAGAAAATAAGAGATACACGGCTCCCCTGTCACTTATGACAGGGACAGCCGTCTTTTTTTGTGATAAAATGATAAGAATCACAGGTGTGCTTCTTTACGAAATGATTACATTTTGTATAATTTTATAGAAATTTTATCGTTATTGGCGGTTTATTATGTGTAAGGGGAAGATCTCATGCATCAGGCGTACAAAAAGGCGGCCGTTCTGGCGATCATTACTTTGTTGGGATGGGGCGGTATACATTCCTATTATCGCTATACCCAGGACATGATCTATCAGGAAAGTACCGACAGTCTGCGTGCGACCTATACCCAAGTGGGGACTTCGTTTCGTCTGTTCACACAGCGCAATTGGAATATTCTCTCGGTCTATGAAAAAAATATCCAGCTGTTGCCTGCGGAATACAGGACGAATGAGCAATGGAAGGTGCTTCTCGGGGAGCGAAGCCAGTGGATGTACAGAGATTTCTATCTTTTCGATCAGGCAGGCAATTATGTGACGGATCGTGGCAGCAGGGGGCAGACGGACAGCTTCCAAGCGGCCGTCAAAAATGTTTACGAGGCAGGGAAGCCGATTCTCTCGAGCTATGTGTCGACGAGTGGCGTGCGTCGGGTCGTCTTTGCCGTGCCTTTCAAAGAACCTGTAACGATTGATGGGACCGATTACATGGGGATAGCCGTTACCTATGACAATCAATTGGTGGAGCGTCTCATCACGGGCAATATTTACGATGGAGAAAGTGACTGCTATGTCGTCGATGCGGCGGGCAATGTGGTGCTGTCCCTGGCACCGAAGAGTGAGATCCCGGAGCATGTGGATAATATTCTTTCCTATTTCAAGGCGCATGATGCAGCCGAAGAGAAGGGAAGCCTGGAATGGATGGCGAAAGGCATTCGTGAGGAGCAGGGAGGAAGTCTTCTGCTCTCTCTGGCGGGAAGGAAGTACTATACCGTCTATCGCCCGCTCGGTATCGGTCATCTGTCATTGGTGGGGATCGTCCGTGACCGCGTGGTGGATGAAGGGCTTGTGCGCGTGCGGAATGCGACGATCGTTGCACTGGCGGCTGTCTTTTCCCTGCTGGCTTTTTTCATGATCGGTGTGACCATCAAGGAGGCCAGACATAAACTGCATGAGAAAGAGCAGGAAAAGAAGATACTCACCAGCCAGAAAGAGATGATGCGAGAGCTCTTTGGCGGGATGGGGCGCGTGGCGGATCGCTTCGTCGTGGCCGATCTGAAGACGGACCAGTATCATTATGTGGAGAATCTGCTGAAGAGATCTCTGTATCCGGAGACGGGTCCTCTTTCAAAGCTCGTGGAAGAAGTCTCCCGGACATATGTCGCGACGGGGGACGCGGAGCATATGAAGCTCAGCCAGCTGCTGTCCAAAGAATATCTCGTCAGCGTTTTGAGAGAGAAGGATGATCTCATGCGCTTTGAGTACTGTGGCCGCCAGAAACAGATATTCCGGCTTATGACGGTGGTGCCGATCTCTTGGGACAAAAAGGGCATGCTGGAAAAAGTGATGTGCATCAGTCAGGATATCGGGGAGAAGCATGAACTGGAAAACTTAGCAAATACCGATGGGCTGACCGGACTTTTCAATGAGCGCTATTTCACGATGATGCTGCAGGACAAAGAGAAACAGAAGCTGCCTTTCGTGCTGGTGTATCTGGATCTGGATCGGTTCAAGCCCATCAATGATACCTACGGGCATGCGATGGGGGATAAGCTCTTGCAGGAAACGGCGAAGCGCCTCTTGCTGTGCATTCGTAAAAATGACTATGTATTCCGCATCGGCGGCGATGAATTCACGATCCTCTTCAGCATGGATTTCGATGAGCATATGATAGGAGAGATCAAGAAACGGCTGAAGGAGGCACTGGAGAAGCCCTTCCGGATCGATGATCACACACTGCGCGTGGGATGCAGCATAGGCTTTGCCGCGTATCCGAAGGAGTCTGTCGACACCGCATATATCCGCATCTTGGCCGATCGGCGCATGTACGAGGAGAAGGAGAGAAATCATAAGGGAAGGTGATGTGGAAAAGGGTTCAGGGTTAGCCCGTGGGACGTGCTGCTCCATGATTACATGAAAGTTTTCCCTTGAGTGAGGAGTGAGGAGTGAGGAGTGAGGAGTGAGGAGTGGTGGTGCGGCGCATAAAAATATGGAAGCGCCGCGGAGTATAGATGGTGGCGATGCCCGAAGGTGGCATTTCAGTCACCAGTGACTGGTGATTTGAATACTACTTTCGGGCATCGTCATATATATTTGCGGCGAAGCCGCCACCTTCCCCGCTGAACCTGTTGAACCCGCTGAACCCATTGAACCTTGAACTCTCAGTCAATTGTTAGAAAATAATAAAAACGAAAATTTCCTCTTGCAAAATGAAAGCAAGGGACTTATAATGCAAACATCAAATTCATATTGGTGGATGAAACATGTGGGAGAAAGCCGTAAGGCTTACCGAAGGAGTAACACTCTCAGGTATCTCGAAAGAGGTAGTACCGCATGTGGACACACTCTGGAGAGTCTCATAATAAGAGCGCCGAAGGTGTAAGGGTCGCAAGATCCCAATCTCTCAGGCAAAAGGACAGAGAAAAAACGTCACACTTCTTGTGATCGTTAAGGTAGACAATGCCGGCTTCCAGAGTTATTTTTTATTGGAAAAGCCGGCTTTTTTATTTATCTTACTTTCCTGGAGGGAGACAAAGAAATGGATTTGAATCTTGAATTGCTGAATGCGATCGATAGTTTTGTATGGGGACCGCCGCTCTTGGTACTGCTGGTAGGGACGGGCATCCTCCTGACGCTTCGTCTGAAGTTCTTGCAGATTTTCCGGCTGCCGAAGGCACTGGGGCTGATCTTCAAAGCCCAGAATAAGGGAAACGGGGATATCGACTCCTTCAAAGCTCTCTGCACAGCACTTTCTGCTACGGTAGGCACAGGGAATATCGTAGGTGTCGCGACAGCGATCGCTGCCGGCGGCCCGGGCGCTATTTTCTGGATGTGGATGGCCGCATTCTTCGGAATGGCCACCAAGTATGCCGAAGGTCTTCTGGCGGTGAAATATCGTGAAGTGGACTCCAAAGGCGAGATCGCCGGCGGCCCGATGTTCTACATCAAGAATGGTATGGGTCCCAAGTTCAAATGGCTGGGATCGCTCTTTGCCATCTTTGGTATATTGGTCGCTTACTTCGGTATCGGTACTTTCGCTCAGGTGAATTCCATCGTCGATATCACCAAAATGACGATCGGTCTCGATCCTATGTGGACCGCTCTCATCCTGACCATTCTGGTCGCAGCGATCACCTTGGGCGGGCTGCAGTCTATCGCATCGGCCGCTGCGAAGATCGTTCCGGCTATGGCAGTGATTTACTTTATTTCTACGATCGGTGTACTTGTGTATTTCGCAGACAAGGTGCCTGCAGCCATTCAGACCATCGTGTACAGTGCCTTCTCCGGAAGTGCAGCAGCCGGCGGTTTCCTGGGTGCGACAGTGATGCTCGCGATGAGAAATGGTATCGCCAGAGGCGTATTCTCCAATGAATCCGGCCTCGGCTCTGCTCCTATCGTAGCTGCTGCCGCTAAGACCAAATGGCCTGCAGAACAGGGTCTGATCTCTATGACCGGTACCTTCATCGATACCATCATCATCTGCACGCTGACCGGTCTTTCCATCGTCGTTTCCGGCGAATGGATGAATGGTCTCAACGGCGCAGCACTCACGAATGCTGCTTTCAAAGATGCATTCCCCGTATTCGGCGGCTATATGCTGATGATCGGGCTGATCCTCTTCGCTTTCACCACCATCCTCGGATGGAACTACTATGGGGAACGCTGCATGATCTATCTCTGCGGCACGAAGGGCGTCCTTCCCTATCGCATCATCTTCATCATCCTCGTCGCAAGCGGCGCATTCCTGAAACTTGAAGCCATCTGGGTCCTGGCGGATATCGTCAATGGTCTCATGGCTATTCCAAACCTGATCGCCCTTCTGGCTCTCTCCGGCGTCGTCGTAAGAGAGACAGCTAAATATTTCGACCATCTCAAAACTGGTAAAGCATACGAAGAATACGAAGATTTAGATCCCAGCAAGGTCACAATGTCCAAGGCTCAAGACAGTCTCGCGGACTAGCATCAGGTCCTGATATAACATATTATTTCCTCCCTGAAGGTTTTCCCATTTTCCTTCCCGGCGGCATAATATGACACCCCATCCGGCAAAGGGCACTCCTTCGGATAAGCCCTCCTAAACTGATCCAAGGAGTTTGCCGGGCGGCGGGGAAGATCCCCAGAAAGTCTTCCCCGCCGCGGAGGCCCTACCTCTTTATAAATGGCGAAATGCATATCTTGAGCAAGGAAGCCCGCTAAGGAGATCTGATCTCCTGCGGGCTTTTGTATTTTAGTTAGAAATGAGAAATTAGAAATGAGAAATGGTGGTAGCGGCGTGAAAAAGATGGAAGCGCCGCAGGTTTTAGAGAGAAGGTATTAGGGATTAGAAAGGGGACTGGCGGTTTCCCCGGGCTGTCATCCCGAGTGAAGTCGAGGGATCTCCATTGCAGAATGGAATCAGCTCTTATAAGCCTCTATGGAAACGATGACTCGATGCATTGCTTTAAGGCTTTCAAGCAAGCGACGTTTGACGGTCTGCAAGAAAGATTTCTCGGCTGTGCTCGAAATGACGATACGGGGATGCCTTTTCTAAAAAAGCGGAGAAGCCGCCACCACAAGTTTGAAAGAGACTATTCTTATTCCCTACTTACGAAGTCTCATAGGGGAAACAGGTTCTGAAGGTTCAAAAGGTTCACAGGTTTCCCATCTTTCGTGAATACCGCATATTTTAAAACTCCGCGACGCTTAGATCCTTCGACTCAGTTCTCATGCTTTAGATAAGCCATTCTCTTATATACGACGTTTTTCTCCGCTCAGGATGACAAAATGCGCCGCACCGACCCCTTTGAACCCGTAGAACCCACAGAACCCGCTGAACCTCCTTTGCACGTAATCAAAGGGCGGTATGCCCCACGGGCTAACCCTAATCCCTAGTCACCAGTCACTCAAATGAAATTGACAGCCTCGTATGGGGCCCTGTCATGCTTACCCTGCTGGTCGGTACCGGTGAATTCCAACAGGATAGGGGATTTTTTTATTGGCAGACATAAGGCAGGTCAAGGGAGGCAGGGGCTGTGCATAGGAGAGATGAGACATGGCGCGCCAGCTTCACTGTCATTCTGAAATGGGGCGCTTTGCACCTTTTCACGCAGCCATTCGGGGCATTTTCTGATGGGGAAGGCTGAATCGCTATTTAATATTTGCGGCGAATTGGCTGCCGGTATCCCGTTCCCGTCCCCTGATCTTGCTGTCATGAGCATTCATTTATCATTTACAAGACCCATTACAATACCAAAATTGATATACTTTTCCTATTGAAATTTAATGGAAATAAAGTAGCTACAAAAAAGATATAAATCATATCCGTATCGTAAGTATACAGAAAATATTCGCCAAAAGCATAAGGAAGAAACTTTAGCATAGCAAAAGGTTTACAATATGAAAAATGGGCAAAATTCGCATGTTGCATTTTGATTTTCATCGTGTATAATCTAGGTAAATCACTTGAGACTTCGGAATTCAGTATCTGGAAAGTCCAAGCGAAAAATGTATGTTGCCGCATACCATATAGGTGGATGATGTACACTGAAAAATGAAGGTCTTTATGATCTTCTGCCGAAGGAGTAACACTATCAGGCGTTCAGTAAGAACACGAAACTGTGTACGGACACGACTCTGGAGAAGCTCGCTGAAAAGATGCGAGGGCCGAAGGTGTTAAAGGATTTCACCCGTAGAAATCCTGAATCTCTCAGGCAAAAGGACAGGGCTGGCACTTGGGTAACTCCCTTGTTTTCATGAACCATGAATTCGCCAGCTTCAGTCTTCTTCGAACATAAGACTGAGTGCGGCGATTTTTTGTTTCTTATCACAATAAGAACAGTTACGGGAACAAGGGGGATTTTACAATGGATATGGTGCAAATCAATCAACTTGTCGGTGAGCTTGACAGCTTCGTATGGGGGCCTGTCATGCTGTGTCTTCTGGTCGGTACGGGTGTCTACATGACACTGAAGCTGCGTTTTCTGACCTGGAGAAATCTGCCATACGCATTAAAAACGATCTTTTCGAAGAAGTCTCGCACGACCAAGGTCGGGAGCGGTGACGTTTCTCCTTTCTCTGCGCTGATGACTGCGCTTGCTGCGACCATCGGTACAGGTAATATCGTCGGTGTCGCGACGGCGATGTTCGCCGGCGGCCCGGGCGCTCTGGTCTGGATGTGGATCTCCGCATGCTTCGGCCTTACGACCAAGTTCTCTGAATGTATGCTCGGCTTTAAGTTCCGTGAAGTGAATGCCAAGGGTGAAATGAAGGGCGGCCCGATGTTCACCATGAAGAACGGCTTCAAAAACAAAAAAGCCGGCCTCTTCCTGGGTACTGCTTTCGCTCTCTTCGCTGTCCTTGCTTCCTTCGGTATCGGCAACATGACGCAGGCGAATTCGATCTCCACCGCGATCAACACCACCTTCGGTGTATCGAATGAGATCGTGGGCGCAGTCCTGACTGTCATGACCCTCGCTGTCATCGTCGGCGGTATCACTTCGATCTCCAAGGTTTCTTCCGTCGTTGTTCCCGGCATGGCCGTCTTCTACATCCTGGCTGGCCTTTCCTGCATCATTCTTAACATCGAAAACATTCCGCATGGTCTTTACCTCATCGTGATGATGGCTTTCGATCCTACGGCTGTCGAAGGCGGCGTCGTTGGTACCATCACCGTTTCCGTCATGAATGCGATGCGCTATGGCGTAGCGCGCGGCTGCTTCTCCAATGAAGCCGGCCTTGGCTCGGCAGCGATTTCCGCCGCAGCTTCCACCACGGATCATCCGGCAAGACAGGGCTACATCTCCATGACCGGTACCTTCATCGATACCATCGTAGTCTGCACCATCACCGGCCTTACCATCGCCTCCTCCGGCGTGCTCGGCATGGTCGGCGCAGATGGCAAGCCGCTCACCGGCGTAGCACTCACCATGGCAGCATTCTCTTCCAATATCGGCGTCATTGGTTCTTACATCGTTTCCATCGGTATCATCCTCTTTGCTTACTCCACCATCCTCGGTTGGGAATACAATGGTGAAAAGGCTTGGGAATATCTCTTTGGTACCCATAAGTACAACATCATTTACCGCGTTGTCTTCTCTCTGGTAGTTTATGTCGGTGCGACCCAGACCCTCGATCTGGTTTGGAACCTCTCCGATATCGCGAATGCCCTCATGGCGATCCCGAACCTGATCTCCATCCTCGTCTTGGCTCCGGTCATCAAGGAAGAAGTCTTCTCCTTCCAGGCTGTGATCGAAAAGGAAAAGGCAGCGGCTCGCGAGGAAGCTCTTGCGGAAGCAGAAGAAGCACAGAAGATCTGATGCCTATATATAAGGTATAAAATAAATATAGTGAAATCCCTTAGGAATGAGCGAGCAGCTGCTGTGAGGCGGCTGCTCCTTTTTGATGGAGCCCTTCCCAAGGAGCGGATCAGGGGTTGCAGGAAGAGGATGAGGAGCCTTGGATAAAGAAAGCGTGAGATCGGGAAGCGGCTTCTCGGTGCTTCTCTGGCAGCGGGATATGGAGGCATGCCGGTCCCGGTCCCCCCTGAGTCGAGACAAGCGTACACACCAACTATTGCGAGCGTATACATCAATAAACAAATGATTATAAAAAATGAAAAATATAGAAAAATGGCAAAAATTATATAATGAAAAACATAAGAGAATGAAATCATATAATTTATTAAACATCGGATTGCAAATTACATGAAAATGTATAGATGATTTCACAAATCTATTGGTCATTCAGCATGGGCGCGCCTATAATGTAGTCATTGATTTTAATAGGTCAGGGCAATGGCGTCCATGGGACAGCTGCTCTGGTGCAGGAGGGGAAAAATGAATCTGTCTATTCAAATTTTCCTGTCATTGGTCTTATCTGTGGTGGTAGGACTGATGCTGGGAGAGGGTGCGGCGGCTCCGGTCAAGATGTGGATCGCGCCGATCGGCACCATGTTTATCAATCTCATCAAAATGATGATCGTTCCGGTGGTCTTCTGTTCTCTCATCGTGGGCATGACATCCATGGGGGATATGAAGAAGCTGGGACGCATCGGGGTGAAGACACTCGTCATTTACATGGTGACGACAGCGATCGCGATCGTGATCGGCTTTGCCGTCGCTATGGCGATCGAGCCGGGCATCGGCATGGCTCTGCCGACGGCAGAAGCACCGAAGGTGAAGGAAGCGCCGTCGATCATGCAGGTCTTTGTTGCAATGATCCCGTCGAATCCGATCGCTTCCATGGCGAAGGCGGACATCCTTCCGATCATTATCTTTGCGCTCTTCACCGGGGCCGGTATCATTTCCGTCGGCGGAAAGCGTGCGGAGATCCTGATCTCCTTCTTCGATGCGATGGCTGAGGTATGCTACAAGATCATCGCCATGATCATGCGTCTTGCACCGATCGGCGTCTTCTGCCTGCTGCTTCCGGTCGTCGTCATGAATGGCCCGAAGGTGCTGCTTCCGCTCTTATCGGTCATCCTCTGTATGGCGATCGGCTGCTGCATCCATGCTGTCGGCGTATACTCGACGCTTGCCGGTGTCTCTGCACACATGAGCCCGCTCACATTCTTCCGCGGCATGTCGGAAGCTATGGCGATCGGCTTCACCACCTGCTCTTCTGCCGGTACGCTTCCTGTCAATATGAGAAATGTCCAGACGAAGCTGGGGGTCAAGAGAGATATCGCTTCTTTCGTCCTTCCGCTGGGCGCGACCATCAATATGGACGGGACGGCTCTTTACATGGGCGTTTGTTCCCTTTTCATCGCGAATGTCTTCGGTATCCCGCTGACCTTTGATCAGATGATCATGATCGTCCTGACCGGGACACTGGCTTCCATCGGTACCGCAGGCGTACCGGGCGCCGGCCTCATCATGCTGGCGATGGTCCTGCAGTCTGTCGGTCTGCCGCTCGAAGGGCTGGCACTGGTAGCCGGCATCGATCGTGTGCTCGACATGTTCCGTACCTGCCTCAATATCACCGGCGACGCAGCGGTCGCTGTGGCTGTCAATGCGACAGAGAAGGATGCGGAAATGGAATAAGAGGATTTAGGGCTATCCCGTAGGGTGTGCCACCTTTGGTTCCGTTTGAAAGCCTTTCTTGAATGAGAAATGAGAAATTAGAAATGAGAAATGGTGGTGCGGCGCATAAAAACAGAAGCGCCGCGGAGTATAAATAAGGCGATGCTCGAAGATGGCATTTAAGTCGCTAGCCACCAGTCACTAGTCACCCAAACACACATAACAACTCTATACTGACTTGGATGATCCATGGGGAAAAAGACCGAGGGCCATGCCCGAGGCTGCCGAAGGAGTAACACTATCAGGCGTTCAGTGAACACGAAACTCCATGGGGACAGATCTCTGGAGATCTCTTCAATGAGAGCCGAAGGGGCATAGGCGGAAACGCTGTAATCTCTCAGGCCAAAGGACAGAGCCGATTTCATGAGGAAAGCTCATGAAGCCGGTTCTGTTTTTATTTTATACAGGACCGGCTTTTTAGGGAAACACTGATTAAATCGTTGCCAGATTTCATTCTTGAATTTTTATAAAATGCAAGGAATGATTCGACGCGAATAGCGCGCTATTTAAGGAGAATAATGACGAAGCAGTGTATAAAAATTCTTATGAAATCTGACTCTGCGATTTAATCAGCGTTTCCTTAGGTTCACAGGCGACCCTTGGGGCGCAGAAAAAGGGAAAATAGGAGGAAACATGATGACAGATATTTTGAACCAGATCGACGGGCTCGTGTGGGGGCCATGGCTTCTGGTGCTTCTCGTTGGCACCGGGGTACTTCTGACCTGCCGGCTCTCGCTCCTGCAGGTATTGAAACTGCCGCGCGCACTGAAGCTGATCTTCTTTGCGAGAAACAAGGGCGATGGCGACATCGACAGCTTCAAGGCGCTCTGCACGGCGCTCGCTGCGACGGTCGGCACGGGAAACATCGTCGGCGTAGCGACGGCGATCAAGCTCGGCGGCCCGGGCGCGCTCTTCTGGATGTGGCTTGCCGCTTTCTTCGGCATGGCGACTAAGTATGCGGAAGGGTGCCTTGCGGTCAAGTACAGAGGGGTGGATGACCAGGGCAATATTGCCGGCGGCCCGATGTATTATATCGAAATGGGTCTTGGCAAGAAATGGAAGCCTCTCGCCGTCGCTTTCGCCATCTTCGGCATCATGACGGCCATGCTCGGCAGTGGTACGACCACGCAGATGAATGCGATCACGGCTTCCGTGCAGGCAGGATTCGGGGTCTCCACCTACATCACCTGTGCCGTCATCACGGTCCTTGTTGCGATCATCACCTTTGGCGGCTTGAAATCGATCTCCAAGACAGCCTCCAAGATCGTTCCGGCGATGGCAGTCGTTTATTTCATCGTCACTGTGATCTTCCTCGGTCTCAATGCGGGTGAACTGCCGCATGCGATCGCTCTCGTCATCGACGGAGCCTTCAATGGCACCGCAGCGGCTGGCGGCTTCGCAGGCGCCGGCGTCATGCTCGTCCTTCGAAGCGGTATTGCCCGCGGCCTGTACTCGAATGAGTCCGGTCTCGGCTCTGCGCCGATCGTAGCGGCGGCAGCAAAGACCAAGTGGCCGGCCGAGCAGGGACTGATCTCCATGACAGGCACCTTCATCGATACCATCATCATCTGCACCATGACCGGCCTCACCATCATCGTGTCCGGCCAGTGGCTGGGAGAGCTCAATGGCGCCGAGCTCACGCAGGCGGCTTTTGCGACGACCTACGGCGTCTTTGCTCCCTTCCTTCTGACGATCTCCTTAACGCTCTTTGCTTTCACCACCATCATCGGCTGGAACTACTATGGGGAACGTTGCTGGGAATACCTCTTCGGCACGAAGACCATCCCTGTGTACCGCGTGTGCTACATCGCCGTGCTGGCTTCCGCAGTCTTCCTGAAGCTGGAAGCCATCTGGGCGCTGGCTGATATCGTAAACGGCCTCATGGCCATTCCAAACCTCATCGCCCTTCTCGGGCTTTCGGGCGTCATCGTTTCTGAGACAAAGAAATACTTCGGACATCTTGAGATCCGCGATGCCAGACTCGCGGCGTATAAGGAACGCCGCATCGGGAAAAAGGCAGAAGTATAATGGGTGGAAAGATCCCGTCGGAGTCACTCCGGCGGGATTTTGTATTGAGGGGAAGGGTTCAGGGTTCAGGGGTCA
>ULRP01044947.1_pt1 | contig 12254 bp, 10 predicted proteins | sample 1955521 | NCBI WGS metagenome assembly ULRP01 (sample SAMEA4835685, study PRJEB28245) | human gut metagenome | biome: gut microbiome; material: fecal sample | place: Denmark | collected 2008
CGTTTTATTTGGAACAGCAGGAATCAAACTTCTTTCAAGTAAAGATGCCAAGAAAGTATATACAGGATGCACAGCAGCTGTCCTTAGAATGAAAGATTGTATTATGAAGATTGCAGCAAATGTACAGGATAATTGCGAGGACATTTATGCAGGAGCAGTTCAGATTAATGATGACCGTAAGGCAGCTGCAGCTGAGTACGAGGATGAATCTGCTACAGAGGATGTAGAGTTAGAGGAAGCTAAGTCAGAAGAATCTGAATGTGGCTGTGGATGCAGTGAACAATAATTATTGTATAAATAGTATTACATAATTTAGAAATATACAGAGGCACAATCTTATGAAATTTGTTATTAAAGATGAGATTAGAGGAAGAATGCGTGTCAGGGTAAAGCAGAATGAGATGACTTGCCGTGAGGCAGACATTTTGCAATATTACTTTGATGGACAGAAATGTGTCACAAAAGTTAAAGTTAATGAAAGAGTTAATGATGTAGTTATCTGTTACAGCGGCAGCAGGTCACATGTGATTAAACTGTTACAGCAGTTTAATTATAAAAATGTGGATGTTCCACAGACATATCTTGATAATTCAGGCAGGGAACTTAATAATTATTACAAGGAAAAGCTTATAAACAGGGTTGTTTTGAGAGTTGGCAATAAGCTTTTCGTACCACTTCCTATAAGGGCAGGCATTACAATAGTAAGGTCGTTCAAGTATATCTGGGAGGGGATAAGAACTCTCGCAAAAGGAAAGATTGAGGTTCCGGTTCTTGATGCGACAGCAATTGGAGTTTCTATTTTAAGAAATGATACAGCAACAGCAGGCTCAATAATGTTTCTGCTTGGCATAGGTGAAATTCTTGAAGAGTGGACACATAAGAAATCCGTAGACGACCTTGCCAGAAGCATGTCTCTTAATATAGGAAAGGTATGGCTTGTAAAAGACGGACAGGAAATACTTGTTCCATCAGATGAAATTGAGGCAGGCGATAATGTAAGAATAAGAGTCGGCAATGTAATTCCTTTTGATGGCGAAGTAGTTTCCGGGGAAGCAATGGTAAATCAGGCTTCAATGACAGGTGAATCAATGCCAGTAAGAAAAGGTGAATCTGCGATTGTATATGCCGGAACAGTAGTTGAAGAGGGCGAGATTACAATTTCAGTGCGTTCTACTAATGGTGGAAGCAAGTATGAGAATATTGTTCATATGATAGAAGAATCAGAAAAGCTCAAATCATCAGTTGAGAGCAAAGCATCACATCTTGCAGATCAGCTCGTACCTTATTCACTTGCAGGAACTGCACTCACATATTTATTTACAAGAAATGTGACAAAGGCGTTATCAATACTCATGGTTGATTATTCATGTGCATTAAAGCTTTCAATGCCTTTGTCAGTGTTAAGTGCTATTAATGAGGCAGGAACATATAGTGCAACTGTAAAAGGCGGAAAGTATATGGAAGCCATTGCCGAGGCAGATACAATAGTATTTGATAAGACCGGCACACTTACTAAGGCAGAACCTACAGTTAAACAGGTTGTTTCATTTAATGGACTTGGAGAAGATGAGCTTTTAAGAATTGCAGCATGTCTTGAAGAACATTTTCCTCATTCAATGGCTAAGGCTGTTGTGGGAGCTGCCAGGAATAAGAATCTTGTCCATGAGGAAATGCATTCAAAAGTAGAATACATAGTTGCACATGGTATTTCATCACAGATAGAAGGCAGAAAAGTAATAATCGGAAGTTATCATTTTGTATTTGAAGATGAAAAATGCATTATACCTGATGATAAGAAGGAATTATTTGATGGCCTGCCGGATGAATATTCAAGATTGTATATGGCAATCGAAAATGAACTTGCGGCAGTAATCTGTATAGAGGATCCTATAAGAGAAGAAGCAGCGGATATTATAAAGAAGCTTAAAGAAGCGGGAATAAAGAAAGCTGTAATGATGACAGGTGACAGTGAGCGTACAGCAAAAGCTGTTGCTGCAAAAATAGGTGTTGATGAGTATTATTCAGAAGTTCTGCCGGAAGATAAGGCAAAATTTGTTGAAAAAGAAAAATCGCTTGGACACAAAGTAATCATGGTTGGAGACGGAATTAACGATTCACCGGCACTTTCTGCAGCAGATGTAGGAATAGCAATAAGTGACGGAGCAGAGCTTGCAAGAGAAATTGCAGATGTCACAGTTGAGGGAAATGACCTCTATGAACTGGTTGCATTAAAACATATAAGCAATGCACTTATGAAACGTATCCATAAGAATTACAGAATGATTATGGGTATCAATTCAACCCTTATTGTACTTGGCGTTGCGGGTATAATTCCACCTACAACATCAGCACTGTTACATAATACATCAACAATAGCAATAAGTTTAAAGAGTCTCGAAAAGTTAATCTGACGGGATTTTAAGTCTGTAATACATTCGCGGTAGGTAAGTTGTATCGCATAAAAATGTCATATGGCATATAACGTGAATGATTACAGACTAAATTTTTAAACTTGAGTTAGTGAAAACTAACAAAAGTTATAAATATAAAATTGCAGAGTGTTTTTGCTTCGCAAAACAAGATAGGAGGATTTATGTTTTTAGAGATTGAAAAGATTAACAAGTATTACGGTGAGGGGGAAAACAGGAATCATGTCCTCAAGGATGTGACAACCGGGGTTGAAAAAGGAAAAATATGTGTGCTTCTGGGTCCATCTGGTTCGGGAAAATCAACGCTTCTTAATATTATAGGCGGAATTGATGAGGCTGACGGCGGCAACATAATAATTGATGGTGCAAAGCTTGAAGACATGAAAGAAAAACAGCTTTCGTTATACAGAAGAAAGCATCTCGGATACGTTTTTCAGATGTATAACCTCATTCCTAATCTTACGGTAAAAGAAAATATTGAGGTCGGTGCGTATCTTAGCGACAGTCCGCTTGATTTGAATGAGCTTCTTAACACGCTGGGATTGTGGGAACATAAAGATAAGCTGCCTAACCAGTTATCCGGAGGACAGCAGCAAAGAACGGCAATAGGAAGAGCTATCGTAAAAAATCCGGATATTTTAATTTGTGATGAGCCGACAGGAGCATTGGATTACAATACATCAAAAGAAATCTTACAACTTATTGAAAAAGTAAATAAACAGTATGGCAATACAATAATTATAGTAACTCACAATGATGCGATAAAAAATATGGCGGATAAAGTAGTTCATCTGCATGATGGAAGAATAAGAAAAGAATATGATAATGAAAATAAAATTCCGGCCGAGCAGCTTGAATGGTAAATGGAAAGTAGAGGTTAAATATGAAAAATCCGCTTAGAAAAAGACTCCCAAGAGAGCTTAAAGACGAATTTGGAAAATATCTTGTGATATTTTTATTTATGACACTTACGATTGGTCTGGTGTCGGGATTTCTCGTCGCCGGAAAAAGTATGGTAAAGACATACAATGATAGTTTTGAAGAATATAATATCGAAGATGGGCATTTTATTTTAAATGATGAGATTACCAGGACATTGCAAAACAAACTTGAAGATGAAGAGGACATAACTGTTTATAGTCTTTTTTACAAAGAGGAAGAAGAGGGAGAGCACACTTACAGAATTTATAAAAATCGTGAAGATATAGATGGTGTGAGCGTACACAAAGGAAGAATTCCCGAAAAAGACGGAGAGATTGCAATAGACAGAAAATTTGCTGACAGTGCAGATTTAAAAGTGGGCGATAAAGTAACTCTTGATAAAAAAGAATATGAGATTACAGGGCTGGTTGCCTTATCTGACTACAGTGCATTATTCAGAAGCAATACGGATTTAATGTTTGATGCACAAAATTTTACAGTTGCTGTTGTGACACCGGAAGCATTTAACAGAATAAGCGATAATAATTTAAAATATTGTTATGCATGGAAATATGACAACACATCGCTGAAAGATAAAGAGAAAAAAGATAAATCAGACGATATTAAAACATTCCTTGCAAAAAATGCGGTGATGACTGATTTTGTACCGGAGCCTGATAATCAGGCAATTCATTTTGCGGGTGACGATATGGGCTCGGATACAGCAATGGTAATGGTGCTTTTATATATTGTAATAATTATCATGGCATTTATTTTTGCGGTTACATCAATAAGTACAATTGAGAAAGAATCTACGGTTATCGGTACGCTCCGTGCATCGGGATATACACGTAAAGAGCTTGTTATACATTATATGGAACTGCCGATGATAATTATGTTTATCGGTGCGATTATCGGCAATATACTTGGATATACGATATTTAAAGATATAGTTGCTGCCATTTACTATAACAGTTACAGCCTTACTGTATACACGACAATATGGTCGCCTTATGCATTTGTTATGACAACAATTATTCCTTGTGTGCTTATGTTTGTGATTAATCTTTTCATGCTTACAAAAATGCTGAAATTGTCACCTCTGAAGTTTATAAGGCGTGATTTGAAAAAACGCAAAAACAGAAAGGCTGTTAAGCTTCCTGAATGGAAATTTTTTACACGTTTCAGGACAAGAATAATTTTCCAGAATATTTCGAGTTACATAATAATGCTTATAGGAATTGCATTTTCAAGCATAATGCTGCTGTTCGGACTTGTTATGCAGCCGGTTCTTAATGACTATAAAAAGACAATTATTGATAATATGCCTTGTAAATATCAGTATATTTTAAAAATGCCTGTGGAAATTAAAGATAATGAAGCGGAAAAATATGCCATAACAAAGCTTGAAATGCAAAGAGACAATGGTCTGAATGATGAATTTACGGTATATGGATTAAATGAAGACTCGCAGTATTTTGATATTGATTTTTCGGGATTAAAAGATAATGAAATATATGTTTCTGACGGAGTCCTTGATAAATACAGGCTTAAAAAGGGTGATACAATAACTTTAAAAGAAAAATATGAGGATAAAGAATATACTTATAAAATTGCCGGAAGCTATGTCTATCCGTCAAGTCTGGCGGTATTTACGGACATAGACAGATTCCGTGATGATTTTGATAAACAGGATACGTATTATTCGGGATATTTTACTGACAACGAACTTGATATTGATGAAAAATATGTTGCTACGAAGCTTACACAAAATGATATGACAATAGTTGCCGACCAGCTTACAGATTCAATGGGAAGAATGTTTTATATATGGCTTGTATTTGCCGTAGCACTTTATATGCTTATGGTTTATCTTCTTTCAAAGATTATTCTTGAGAAGAATTCCAATGCAATTTCGATAGTCAAGATTCTCGGTTATAAGGGAAATGAGATAATGAGGCTGTATGTTGCAGCTACGGCGATAGTCGTATTTATTTCACTTGTTATAAGTGTTCCACTGTCCGATTTTACAATAGGATTTCTGTGGAGAGCAATTATGGGGACATACCCGGGATGGCTTGCATATAAAGCACCGTCGTATGTCCTTGTGGAAATGTTTGTGATAGGTGTTGCAGCATATTCCATAATAGGTGCATTGCAATATAAGAAAATAAGAAAAATTCCAATGGATGAAGCATTGAAGAATGTAGAATAAAAATATAGTATAAAAGATACAGAAACCCCCCGTTGCCGGTGGGATGTACACAAAAGTATAATTTTTGTGACACCTCAGTATTTATGGCATCGGGGGTTGTGTATTCATATGGCCATTACGAAATTGTCCAAACTGTTTTGTTTATTCGTCTTTATAAATATCGCCTAAAACAGCCTTACAGAATTGCTTACAGTAGTCAACTGAGAAATTTCTTGGACCATGTGTAGGATAATCAAATAATGTAGCACCGCATATACATCCGAAGTAACCTGTATAACAGCATGTAGGGTCTGAAAGAATCTTGTTCTGGCTTGCAAGCTCAGGTGTGTAATCAGAAAGCTTATATGTAGTGATTTCTTTGTAGCCGTAGCGTTTATGCGTTACGACAGGCTCAAATTCATAAGATTTGATAGAAGCATTATCACCTTTCTTGTAGAGAGTGAGTTTTGCCATACCGCCAATCATACGTGGTATTTCATCCTGATTTGAAACAAAGTTGCCGAGAGAATAGTAGACAACCATTTTGTGACCATCAGATTCTCTTGTGAATTCTTTTACAGGTTCAATTACATGAGGATGTGTTCCGAGTACGACATCAACGCCTTCTTCAAGGAAAACATTAGTCCACTGATCCTGATAAGAAGTTGATTCATATACATATTCGGTACCCCAGTGAGGGCATACAATAACCATGTCAGCAAGCTTGTGGGCCCTGCGGATATCATCTCTTACTTTTGCCTCATCATCAAATGTGTCAACACAGTAAGGTGCTGATGAAGGAATTGCAATTCCGTTAGTTCCGTATGTATAGTTAAGAACAGCAACCTTAAAGCCCTGTTTTTCGTATACATAAATATTTTTGGCATCTTCTTCACTGTCGTGGATTCCGAGATATGTTGTATCCGGATGTTTGGTTTTCCAGAATTCAATAGTATTGTTGACGCCTGAAAGACCACGGTCGAGTGTGTGGTTTGTTGCATGGAGAATTATGTTAAATCCTGCTTTGACTTCAGCGTCACCGATTTCTTGTGGACTGTTAAATGCGGGATATCCGCCGAGACCCATTTCAGTACCGCCAAGAATAGTTTCCTGATTTACAATATTCATATCAGAAGCTGCCAGATCAGGCAAAATATTTGCAAAAAGATGATCGAAATTATAACTTCCATCACTTTCAAGACCGGTTTTGTATACACCTTCGTGTATGAGCATATCGCCAATCATACACACATTAATTTCAACTTCCGGCTCACTTGTTGTAGTTTCCGGTACAGTTGTCATTTCTATATTGCCTGAAGCATTGTCCGAAGAGGCAATATCTGATTTATTTTTCTTAGAGTGTGAAACAGCCAAAACAACAACGCCGATGCTCACACATAAGATAAGAACAAGAGCAATCAGGGCAGGCAGATAATTAATCTGTTTTTTCTTCTTTTTAATTTTGTATTTTTTTCTTTGCGTATCCATTTTTATCCCTTTCATAAAAAGTTAATGTACATCACATATATTACTAAAATGTGGACGTTAGTTCAAGTAATAAATAAAATTAAGTCAGATAGTATTTACTAACGAATTAAAAATGTTGTATTATATAAAAGATTAAATTATATAAAAATATATCACGCCGCACATTTTGCGGAAGAAATGAGGCAGATTATGGGAAGATACTCTAAAGAAGATATTTTTAGAATGGTAGAGGAAGACGATGTTGAATTTATCCGTCTTCAGTTTACTGACATATTCGGTGTATTAAAAAATGTTGCAATTACATCAAGCCAGTTAGCAAAGGCTCTTGATAACAAATGCATGTTTGATGGTTCATCTGTAGAAGGCTTTGTACGAATAGAAGAATCAGATATGTATCTTTACCCAGATTATGATACATTCGAGATATTTCCATGGAGACCGCAGCAGGGAAAAGTTGCAAGACTTATATGCGATGTATACACACCCGACGGAAAACCATTTATGGGTGATTCAAGAAATGTTTTGAAAAAAGTCATAAAAGAAGCTGCTGATATGGGCTATCTATTTGAGGTTGGACCGGAATGTGAATTTTTCCTTTTCCATACTGATGATAATGGACAGCCGACGACACTTTCACATGAAAGAGCGGGATATTTTGATTTAGGTCCTACAGACTTAGGTGAAAATGTAAGACGTGATATGGTTCTTACACTTGAAGATATGGGATTTGAGATTGAAGCATCACATCATGAAGTAGCACCTGCACAGCATGAGATTGATTTTAAATATGATGAAGCTTTAATCACAGCAGATAATATAATGACATTTAAGCTTACAGTAAAGACTATAGCAAAACGCCACGGTCTTTATGCCACATTCATGCCAAAGCCGAAGTATGGAATTAATGGTTCCGGTATGCATGTTAATATGTCTCTTGCCACAATGGCCGGAAAGAATATTTTTGCTGACGATTCAGATAAATTGGGACTTTCAGAAGATGCGTACCACTTTATTGCCGGTATTTTAGAGCATGCAAAGGGAATGGCAGCAGTAACTAATCCACTTGTAAACTCTTACAAGAGACTTGTTCCGGGATATGAAGCCCCTGTATACATTGCATGGTCTGCAACAAACAGAAGTCCGCTTATAAGAATTCCGGCATCAAGAGGAAATGGAACAAGGGTTGAGCTTAGAAATCCTGACCCTTCAGCAAATCCATATCTTGTCCTTGCACTCTGCCTTGCAGCAGGGCTTGACGGAATTAAGAGAAAGTTAAAGGTTCCTGCAAGTGTTGACTGCAATATATTTGAGATGACAGATGAAGAGAGAGCAGCATCCGGTATTGCGACACTTCCTGAAAATCTTTATGAAGCAGTCCAGTGCATGAAAAATGATAAGTTTGTATGTGATGTTTTAGGTGATCATATAGTAGAAAAATATACTGAAGCCAAGTTAAAAGAATGGGAAGATTACCGTACAAGAGTTTCCCAGTGGGAAATTGACGAATATCTTGCGAAATTCTAATTTGGAGGAAGTGTAATTAATGTCAACTTTAATTGTGGCATTTCCAAAGATTGAGGAGGCGAAAGCAGTCCGCAATCTTCTGGTACGAAAAGGATATGAAGTTGCAATTCCGTGTATAACGGGGGCACAGGTTATCAATCAGGCAGATAATCTTTCAGATGGAATTATTATCTGTGGTTATAAGCTGTCGGACAACATGATTTACACGGAATTAAACGAATATAAGCCAAAAAGTTTTGAGATGCTTCTTGTGGCATCGAGAAACCTCTGGGGAGATTGTCAGGATAATGATATTGTCTGTGCTGCAATGCCTATAAAAGTAAATGATTTATGTTCCACAATAGAGATGATGCTTCAGGCACAGGTCAGGAGAAGAAGAAAGATTCGTAGCCAGCCAAGAAGGAGAAGCCCGCAGGAACAAAAAATAATAGATGATGCAAAGTCGATATTGATGGAACGAAATAACATGTCAGAGCCGGAAGCATTCAGATACATACAGAAGTGCAGCATGGACAGCGGCAATACTATGGTAGAATCTGCACAGATGGTGATAAGCATATATGATGGTGGCTAAATCCTCTGCTCCTGCAAGGGCAGTCGCATTTTGCTTCGCAAAACAAGGAGGCTAAAAATTTATGAAGTTTACAAAGATGCAGGGAGCGGGAAACGATTACATTTATGTTGACTGCACCAAGAAGTTGTTAAAAAATCCGTCAAAGACGGCAATTAAGGTAAGTGAAAGACATTTCGGAATCGGTTCTGACGGAATGATTCTTATAAAATCATCAGACAAGGCTGATTTTTTCATGGAAATGTACAATGCGGACGGTTCGCAGGGAAAGATGTGCGGTAATGGAATACGCTGCGTCGGAAAATATGTATATGACAATAAGCTTACCGATAAAACTACAGTAAAAGTTGATACACTGTCAGGTGTAAAGACTCTTGAATTAAAGCTTGGGGATGACGGAAAGGTTGAATCTGTAAAAGTTGATATGGGAGCACCTATTCTTGAGGCAGAAAAAGTACCTGTAAATACAGCTGTTTTGAAGCCGGCAGACGGAGAGACTGCAGTTATTAATCAGCCTCTCGTTGTTGATGGAAAGTCATACAATGTGACATGTGTTTCAATGGGGAATCCGCATGCGATAGTTTATCTTGACAACGATATAAATATAAAGAAGTTTGAACTTGAAAAAATCGGACCGGGTTTTGAAAAACATGAAGCATTTCCAGAGCAGGTAAATACTGAATTTATTCAGGTAGTTGATAGAAAGAATCTTAACATGCGTGTATGGGAGCGTGGCTCAGGAGAGACACTTGCATGCGGCACGGGAGCATGTGCAAGTCTTGTAGCAACCGTTTTGAATGGAATGTGTGATGACGAAGCGACACTTCACCTTCTCGGCGGCGATTTGAAAATTAACTGGGACAGAGAAAATAACACAGTATATCTTGAAGGTCCGGCAGTGACAATCTGCACGGGAGAGATTGAAGAGTAAATGTAAATAAAGAAAGGATTGGCGTATTATTATGACACAGCAGAGTATGGATACATTTTTAAAAACATTATCAAGTTCGGCACCTGTTCCCGGCGGCGGAGGTGCGAGTGCATATGTGGCAGCAGTCGGCATGTCGCTTGGATCAATGGTTGCCAATCTTACAACAGGCAAGAAAAAATATGCCGAGTATCAGGAAGAAATTGAGCAGATAATCGAAAAAGCAGGGAAGCTCACAGATGAACTTGCCGATTATATGCAAAAAGATGCGGTAGCGTTTGAACCATTGTCAAAAGCATACGGACTTCCAAAAGATACAGAAGAAGAGAAAGCACACAGAGAAGAAGTTCTTGAAAAGTGTCTTGTGGCAGCAAGCGAAACACCTCTTGAATTAATGGAGAAAATTCTTGAATCAATGAAAATTCTTGAAAGACTTTCTGTTATAGGAAGTACACTTGCAATAAGTGATGTCGGTGTAGGCATACAGATGGCAAAAGCTGCTTTAAACGGTGCGTCTCTTAACGTATTTATTAATACAAAGCTTATGAAAAATATGGTTGTTGCAGATGATATGAATATGCGTGCTGATGAAATGCTGGTACAGGGAAATGAGCTTGCGGACAGCATTTATGAGACTGTAATGGACAAGGTAAGGTAAATAACAATAATATTGGCATAAATGTACGGGATTTTTTGGCATAGGTTGAGCATAAAAGTACAAGGGAGTATGAAAATGGAAATTTTAAAGGGTCTGCCTGTTGCACAGGCTATTAATGAAGAACTTATAAAAGAATCACAGGAGGCTGGTATCAAGCCGCATCTTGCGATTATCCGTGTGGGAGAGCGTCCCGACGATTGTTCGTATGAACGCGGTGCGACAAAAAAGATGGATAAGGTCGGATTTGACTGCACATCATATGTATTTCCTCAGGATATAACAGATGAGGAATTCCAGAAAGAATTTGACAAGATTAATAAAGATGACAATATAGACGGAATTCTTCTTTTAAGACCGCTTCCTAAGCATATCAATGAAAAAGCAATAGAGGAAAGAATCAACCCGGTAAAAGACCTTGACGGAATTTCTCCGATTAATCTTGCAAAAGTATACGCAGGCGATGTAAACGGTTTTGCACCGTGTACGGCGGAAGCAGTAATTGAAATGCTTGATTATGCCGGGATTGACCTGACAGGAAAGAGAGTTACGGTAGTCGGAAGAAGCCTTGTAATCGGAAAACCTGTTGCAATGATGCTTATGAAAAAAAATGCGACTGTTACTGTATGCCACACTAAGACAAAAGATATGGCAGGAACATGCCGTAATGCAGAAGTGCTTGTTGCGGCGGCGGGTTCTGCAAAAATGATAAAGCCTGATTATGTCGCTGATGATGCGGTTGTAATAGATGTCGGAATCAATGTGGACGAAAGTGGAAATCTGTGTGGTGATGTGGATTTTGACAATGTTGCACAAAAGACATCTGTTATAACACCAGTACCTGGTGGTGTTGGTTCAGTAACAACTTCAGTTCTTGCAAAGCATCTTCTTCGTGCGGCGAAGATGAGAAAATTGTAATTGAACTCTCAGAAAAAATATTTAACAATTAATATAAAAATTGTAGTCAGAAAAATAAAAAACAGCTATACTTGTACCTGTATAAATACAAAAATATGTTATTTATGCACAAACAGTACAGGGATAGCTGTTTTTTGCTATGCTGTTATGAAAATACATGCACTTGTGCAGATGTGTTTGACAGTCACAAATCAGAGCAGTATCAGGAATATTAACGTATATATATTGTCCAAGAACAGTTATAAAAAATACCGCAATGTGGTATGAAAAAGATTTTACAATACCAGTATTTTGTAAGACGGTAAAATTCAAACAGTTGTATGATATTGGATTATATGATGGTCAATTTGAAGTAAGCAAAAAACAGGCTGCCAATATGGTGAATCAGTTAAATAGTGACAGACAAAGATATTTAACGGCGGTTGAAAACAGCAAAGGCGTCGGTGATGAAGCAAGAGAACAATTAAAAAAGACAACGAAAGTATATAATCTTACAAGGCTTTATAGTTATGACAGTGCAATTAGCAGTTTTGCATGTGATGTCTGGGAACAGGGGGAAAAACATGATGGATAAAAATGGGAAAATTATAGGATATTATGTAACAGGAACTAAGCTGTTTAGTGAG
>ULRP01071001.1_pt1 | contig 12245 bp, 10 predicted proteins | sample 1955521 | NCBI WGS metagenome assembly ULRP01 (sample SAMEA4835685, study PRJEB28245) | human gut metagenome | biome: gut microbiome; material: fecal sample | place: Denmark | collected 2008
CGGTTCAGAAATCCGCGTTAATCGTCGCGTTCCTCGCATTCGCCTTCGATAACGTCGGGACGCTGGTTCTTGATTATCTTGATAGCGGTGATAGCAGTGATGAGATTCAGAATGCCCTCTGAAAGTATCGAGATACCGAGAAGTATCATAAGAAGGTTACTGCCCGCGCCGGGCCTCAGCATGAGCGCCAGACCTAGTAAACCGGTAATGACCGCCATCGCGAAAATCAGCCACCATCTGCCGAGCCCGAATTTCTTGGCTTCGAATGCGGTCTGGATTTTCAGAACGCCGTCAAGCAGGAAGAACAGACCCATGGCGCTGCATACGAATATCATCAGGCTTGCGGGGTTTATCAGAACGATGACGCCAAGCGCGATAAGGATAATTCCCGAGGTGAGGTCGTGCTGGAACGCCAGCCGGTAGAGATCCTTAGAAAAATACCCCGCCATTCTGACGGCTCCGAAAACTATCAAGATGATTCCGATGAGAACGCCGATAAGCCCCGAGAAAACCTCAGGCAGGCAGATTAGCAGAATACCCAGCACGCACAGCGCTGCGGACATCACGATATAGCCGATCTTTGCGGCTCTCATAGGTAAAACAGATCGCATACAAATCCCTCCAGTAGGTATTTAAGCCGCACCGGAAACCGGTGTGCCTTTATTCTTACTGATATTATATCACAAGTTTACAGGCATTAAAACGGTCAATTTTTCCTGAATGGGGGGGAAACGAGCGGCTCCGGGGTCAGGTAAGCCCGCAGAGGGTTTCGGTCTCGTCGAAACCGTCGTAGGACACCACGCACACCCGGAACTTCTCCTGAAGCAGCGGGATAACCTCGCCGAAGTTCGTTTTCCAGTAGCAGCACGCTCCCGGGAGCAGCATTATTGCCGGTTTTGTTTCATCGCCAAATTCGTATACTGTCATTTCCGGATCTCCTTTTAACCTTATAATATGTTAGATATGGCTAACTGTGTTTTATAGTCATTCACAACATGATTATATCACACAATTTTCATTTTTGCAACCCTTTTAATTGTGAAAACCACATGAAATGTTAAGTGCCTTCAAACCGCATAGCAATGCGATTTTCCGCGCTGTTATGCGGTTATGGTTTTGCAAACAAATTAATATGGTTAAATTTGCTGAAAACGGCTTGACAAATGGGCTAAAATATGTCAGAATAGCGGGTTTACATTAAAAAAAATATGTACTATAATAATAAGGCAACTAATCAATGCGAATGGCATGACAGACAACAACACAAGGAGGAATAAAAGCATGTTAAAAACACTTGCGGCGCAGATAAAGCAATATAAACGATCGACGCTGCTTACCCCCCTATTTACAGTGCTGGAAGTCGTGATGGAGGTACTTATCCCGTTCGTCACGGCGGCTATAATCGACAAAGGCATTAACGCCGGAGATATATCCAAGGTGTACATTTACGGCGGCATTATGCTCGTCATGGCGTTCATGAGCCTTACATTCGGCGTACTCGCCGGCAAGTTCGCTGCGAACGCTTCCGCGGGATTCGCATGTAATCTCCGTGACGCAATGTTCACCAATATCCAGCAGTTCTCGTTCTCAAACATAGATAAGTTCAGCACCGCCGGTCTCGTTACACGTATGACCACCGACGTCACCAATCTCCAGAACGCGTTCCAGATGATAATACGCATTGCTGTAAGAGCTCCTATCATGCTCGTAAGCAGCATTGTAATGTGTATGTTCATTAACGTGCGCGTCAGCCTGATATTCCTCGGCGCGATGGTGGTTCTGGGAACCGTTCTTGCTATCATCGTTTCCAAGGCTACCAAGGTGTTCGACAAGGTTTTCCCGAGGTACGACGACCTCAATGCCAGCGTTCAGGAGAATATTTCCGGTATCCGCGTTGTAAAGGGCTTCGTGCGCGAACAGCACGAGAACGAAAAGTTCGTGAATGCTTCCGGAAGTCTCTACAGGATGTTCATTAAGGCGGAGAAGATCATATCCTGGAACAATCCGGTTATGATGTTCGTTATTTACGCGTGCATTCTGCTGATATCCTGGTTCGGCGCGCAGTTCATCGTAGGCGGCACCCTCACCACCGGCGAGCTGACCTCACTGTTCAGCTACATCATGAGCGCGCTGATGGCTCTGATGATGCTTTCGATGATCTTCGTTATGATCACCATGTCGGTGGCGAGCGCACGCCGTATCTGCGAGGTGCTCAACGAAAAGTCCGACATCACCAACCCGGAGAACCCCGTTATGGAGATCACAGACGGTTCCATCGACTTCGACCACGTCAACTTCACATACAAGCACAAGTCGGATCAGCTCAAGGCGAAGAAATCCGACCTTGACGGCGGCGAGGAGATACTCAGCGACATCGACCTGCATATACATTCCGGCGAGACCATCGGAATCATAGGCGGCACGGGCTGCGGCAAGTCCACATTTGCGAGCCTCATCAGCCGTCTGTACGACGTAGACAGCGGCTCTGTCAGAGTAGGCGGCGTAGACGTTCGCAAGTACGACCTCGAGCTGCTCCGCGACAAGGTAGCCGTAGTGCTCCAGAAGAACGTGCTGTTCTCCGGAACGATACTCGACAACCTCCGCTGGGGCAACGAGAACGCCACCGAAGCGGAGTGCGAGGAAGCGTGCAGACTTGCCTGCGCAGATGAGTTCATCGAGAGAATGCCCGACCGCTACAGCACGATGATAGAGCAGGGCGGCGCGAACGTATCCGGCGGCCAGAAGCAGAGACTCTGTATCGCAAGAGCGCTGCTGAAGAGCCCGAAGATACTTATACTCGACGATTCCACCAGCGCGGTCGACACCGCGACCGACGCGAAGATACGCCAGGCGTTCGCCGAGAAGATCCCCGGAACAACTAAGATCATCATTGCGCAGCGAATCTCCAGCGTTAAGGACGCAGACCGCATAATCGTAATGGACGACGGCAGTATCTGCGGATTTGCTCCGCACGACGAGCTGTTAAAGACCAACGAGATCTACCGCGAGATCTACACGCTCCAGACCCAGTCCGGCGGTGATTTCGACAAACCTAATGAATAAGGAGGCGGAAACAGATGGCAATGGGAAACAGGCGTCAGCCTGCTGCGATAAATCGCAAGAATATGGATTTCAAGGTGCTGGGCAGAGTGCTCGGCTATATGATGAAGCGCTATAAGTTCCGCTTTATACTGGTTCTCGTATGCATACTCATCACGGCTGTAACCACCCTGGTGGGAATGCTGTTCATGCAGAGCCTCATCGACGATTACATCACGCCGATGCTGAATGTGGTAAACGCCGGCGGCACCGCGGATTTCGCTCCGCTGCTCGGGGCGCTGGTGCGTATCGCGCTGATATACGTTGTGGGCATTATAAGCTCCTTCACTTATAACAGGCTGATGATCTACATTACCCAGGGTACCATGCGCGACCTCAGAAACGACATTTTCACGCACATGGAATCCCTTCCGATAAAGTATTTCGACACAAACGCTCACGGCGACATCATGTCCATCTACACCAACGACGTGGACACCCTCCGCCAGCTTATCAGCCAGAGCATTCCGCAGATGGTGAACTCGCTCGTAACGCTGATAATCACATTTGTCAGCATGATAGTGCTGAGCATTCCGCTGACCGTTCTCACCGTTGTTATGGTGCTGGTAATGATGTTTGCAGCAAGCAAGATAGGCGGCAAGTCCGCAAAGTACTTCGGCGCACAGCAGAAGGACCTCGGTATCGTAAACGGCTACATCGAGGAAATGATGGAAGGTCAGAAGGTAGTCAAGGTATTCAACCACGAGGAGAAGAACATGGAGAGCTTCAGACAGCTCAACGATCAGCTCCGCGTTTCCGCAGACAATGCGAACAAGTTTGCGAATATCCTCATGCCTGTCAGCGCGAACCTCGGAAATATCAGCTACGTGCTCTGCGTTGCAGTAGGCGCGGTGCTTTCTCTGGTGCTCGGCTCCGACGTGACCGGACTTACCCTCGGTTCGCTGGTCGCGTTCCTTACGCTGAACAAGAGCTTCTCTCAGCCGGTGATACAGGTTAGCCAGCAGCTCAACGCAGTGGTTATGGCTATGGCGGGCGCGAAGCGTGTATTTAAGCTGCTTGATGAAAAGCCCGAGACCGACGATGGCTACGTTGAGCTTGTAAACGCAAACATCGCCGAGGACGGCACCATCACCGAGTCCGAAAAACGCACCGGCGTATGGGCGTGGAAGCACCCGCACACCGCCGACGGCACCGTGTCCTACCGCAGGCTGGAGGGCAGCGTTGTATTCGACGGAGTAGACTTCGGCTATAACGAGGACAAGATGGTGCTCCATGACATCAAGCTCCACGCGGAGCCTGGACAGAAGATAGCGTTCGTAGGCTCCACCGGCGCGGGCAAGACCACCATCACGAACCTCATCAACCGTTTCTACGACATTCAGGACGGCAAGATACGCTACGACGACATCAACATCAACAAGATAAAGAAGGCGGATCTCCGCCGTTCACTGGGACTGGTTCTCCAGGATACACACCTGTTCACCGGCACGGTAATGGACAATATCCGCTACGGACGTCTTGACGCCACCGACGAGGAGTGCATCGCGGCCGCAAAGCTCGCGAATGCTCACAGCTTCGTGAAGCGCCTTCCGGACGGCTACAGCACCATGCTGACCGGCGACGGCGCGAACCTCTCGCAGGGTCAGCGCCAGCTTCTTGCGATAGCGAGAGCGGCAGTCGCAGACCCGCCCGTGCTGATACTCGACGAGGCTACGTCCTCCATCGACACCAGAACCGAGCGCCTTGTGCAGGACGGCATGGATAAGCTCATGAGCGGCAGAACAACGTTCGTTATCGCGCACAGACTGTCCACGGTACGCAATTCCGACTGCATAATGGTACTCGAGCAGGGCAGGATAATCGAGCGCGGAAGCCACGACAAGCTCATCAAGGAGCAGGGACGCTACTATCAGCTCTACACCGGCAAGCCGGCTAAGAAAGCGGCTGAGTAAGTCAGCAGAATAACACAGCGGCAGGTCGATAAGTCGGCCTGCCGATTTTGTATTATTTTTGAAGTGCCTTGTAGTACCAGTCCGGAGTATCGCCGAAATCCTCCGCAAGCTTGTCGCCGTATTCGTCGCGAATCTTGGCGCAGAGCAACGCGAATTCCCGGAGGATAGGCTGCGACTCGCCTTCCTTTTCCATTTCGTAATCCTGCTCGGCAAGTGTGTGGATATCAAAGTTGCAGCCGCTTATATCCAACCACACGCGGAACCTGTACCCATCGGAAAGTTTCTGAATATACGCGCGGTATGTGTATCCGTGGCTGTCGCGGCAGTCATATTCGCCGAGCCAGCCGGGATTCCCCTTTTGGTGCGTGAATCCCGTTCCGGCGAACGCCTTTTTCATTACCGGGATATCCGCAAGATGAGGGATCGGCTTCTTGTCGCTGTTGTATGTATAACGCTTTGGCACGGGAAGCATTTTTTTCATAACCCCATCAAGATACTTGAAGTGATTCGTTTTAAGCTCTGTGAATCTATTGTTCTCTTCCCTGGAGAAAACGCATTTCGTTTCGGCTTCAACAGGATTTCCGAGATAGGGTATCAGCTTTTGGATAACAATGGAGGAATCACGCGGTTCGGGGTCGGCTGTGACCTCGATACATACCGAAATCATAACGCGTTTCAGACCGTCGTCATAGCATCGTTCCTGCGCAATATAGTTCGAGAAAAAGTGAACGTTTGTGAGTTTGGAAATATCAGCATTTTCCCATAATAAGTCGGGGGCGGGCGCGGAGATTTCTTCACCGAGCCAGTTCACGCCACTGAGCAGGACGTGACCGAACGGAATATTAAAAGGGCGCGGTATTTTTGAAAACACTGCGAAGATATCGTCATAGTCCGATTTATCGGCGAAGATCTCCCCGGATAACCAGTTTTCCGTGTAGCTGCATATCATCGGTTCATCTTCTACTGATTTGAAGTACTTTTTAAGTTTCGGTAACTTTTCAAGCACATTTGATATAGTCCTGTCCCCGGACACGGTACTTGCTGCAAATGCAAGGTCAGACCAGCCAAGCCCAAGCTCCGAAAGCATATTCTGAATATATGACTGAGCGTCCTTGAACTTTACTTTATCCGCGATGTTGAACCTGTATATGTTGAAAACTCTCATGCTTACCTCTCAAACCACTTGATTTTGTTTGCGATGATATCAGTATAGCATAAGAAGCGGAAAATGTCAATAGAAAAAGGGAGAACCTTTCGATTCTCCCTTAGTGCTATTCTGAAAATCACATCTGCTTGCGTACCTTGATGTGAACCTCGCGGAGCTGCTGCTCTGTAACCTCGGTAGGCGCGCCGAGGAGCAGATCCTGCGCATTGGAGTTCAGCGGGAACGCGATGACCTCGCGGATACTCTCCTCGCCGGTGAGCAGCATGATCATGCGGTCAACGCCGGGAGCCATACCAGCATGAGGCGGAGCGCCGAACTTGAACGCGTTGTAGAGCGCGCCGAACTTGCTTGCAACGTCCTCTTCGGTGTAGCCTGCGATCTCGAACGCCTTTATCATGATGTCGAGGTCGTGGTTGCGGACGGCGCCGGAGGAAAGCTCAACGCCGTTGCATACGATGTCGTACTGATAAGCGAGGATATCCAGCGGATCCTTGTTCAGCAGTGCGTCCAGACCGCCCTGCGGCATGGAGAACGGGTTGTGCGTGAAGATTATCTTACCGGTCTCCTCGTCCAGCTCGTACATCGGGAAGTCAACGATGAAGCACAGCTCGAAGCGGCTCTCATCGATGAGGTTCATGCGCTTTGCGACCTCGGTGCGGATCTGTCCGGCGAACTTCGGAGCGTTCTTCTTGGTGTCGGCGATGAAGTAAAGTACGTCGCCTTCCTGGAGCTCGCAGCGTGTCGCCAGCTCCTTGCGCTGGTCGTCGTTGAGGAACTTGTCGATCGGGCCGTTGTACTTGAACATGCCGTTCTCGCCCGGCTCAACCTTGAAGTAGCCCAGACCCTTCATGCCGACTTCCTGTACTGCGAAGTCCTCCATGCTCTTGAAGAAGGTCTTGGATTGCTTAGCCATTCCGGGAACGCGGATACCGCGTACGGTCTTGTTGCTGAATGGCTTGAAGTCGCTGTCAACGAACAGGTCGGAAAGTTCCTTGATGACCAGCGGGTTGCGCAGGTCGGGCTTGTCTGAACCGTAGGTGAGCATTGCTTCCTTGTAGGTTATGCGTCTGAACGGAGCAGGGGACACCTGCTTGTCGGAGAATTCGGAGAAGGTCGCGGAAAGGACTTCCTCAGCCACTGCGAAAACGTCCTCCTGGGTAGCGAAGCTCATCTCAAAGTCGAGCTGATAGAACTCTCCGGGGGAGCGGTCGGCTCTTGCGTCCTCGTCGCGGAAGCAGGGAGCGATCTGGAAGTACTTGTCGAATCCGGAAACCATGTAGATCTGCTTGAAGATCTGCGGAGCCTGCGGCAGAGCGTAGAACTTGCCGTGGTGCTTACGGCTGGGGATCAGGTAGTCTCTTGCGCCCTCAGGGGAGGAGGTGGACAGGATAGGAGTCTGAAGCTCCAGGAAGCCCATGCTGCTCATCTTGTTGCGCAGGAAGCTGATTATCTTGGAACGGAGCACGATATTGTCGTGCATTTTCTTGTTTCTGAGGTCGAGGTAGCGGTACTTCAGGCGGACATCCTCGCGGGTCTCGCGGGAGGTAGCCACTTCAAACGGAAGCTGCTCCGTCACCTTGCCGAGGATACGTACTTCCTCAGCCTCGATCTCGACTGTACCGGTTTCGATCTTGTCGTTGTAGGTGCTTTCGTCGCGCTTTAAAACGGTGCCTGCGATGGAAACCGCGCACTCCTTGTGAATGCCCTCAAGCAGCTTCTCATTGTGGAACACTACCTGAACAACGCCGTAGTGGTCGCGCAGGTCGACAAACATGATACCGCCGTGGTCGCGGATATTCTCTACCCAGCCGGCAGCCCTTACCTTTTTGCCTATATCGTTTTCAGTCACCGCGTTGCAGTACTGCGTGCGGTATTCGTTTTCTCTGAACAATTCCTTCAATCCTTTCAATATATAAATTGTCGCCGCCTGACAGGCGGAAAAGTCCTCAGCTACGGTCACAGCGATTATGACCGGCATTGTTATGCCGCATTATATCACAGCCTTTCGGCAGGGAGTTCCCCCTCGCCACATAATTCAACAATTTATTATATCACTAAAATGCGGAATTGTCAATAATTTATGCAGATATCCCCCGCAATTTTTGCTGAACTGCGGGGGATAGTTCCATTCATGCGCGGGAGACGTACATCCCGAACTTATCTTTGATGGTGAACACATCATAGTCCATGCTGTACTTGATGTCATATTTCGTGCCGTCCTTCATGACCAGCACGCCGTCTGCCACGCCGCCTTTCCATACCGGGGTGTCGGCTTCGTAGTTCAGCTCGGCGCCCGTGACTGGTATCACTCTGCCGTTTATTTCAACGCGTTCCATCCAGGCTGTCGGAACTATGTTGCACAGCATGAATGTCAGCGCCGCGCCGAGTATCGCCAGTATCGCGCCGCATACAATTACGGTTGCTTTGAATCCTGTTTTGTTCATATAATTACCCCTTTCCGCCGTCTTCCGATTCTGCGGAAGTTCCCCCGGCGATGATCCTGCGCGTTGTGCGCTCTGACGCAGGTCAGGAACGCGCCGCGCGTATTGCCCCAGCTTGCTCAATGAATTCAAGTGAGCCGTCTTAATCCGGGAGTGATTATCTGGCTGCTGGGAATAAGCGAGTAGTCGTACATCACCTTTGAATGGTTATCCAGCACCAGTTCCCGGCGGATTATCCGGCGTTCCCGGTCGAGGGTGACGCGGTATACCCGGCTGACCCGGAAGAACTCGCCGTCCTCCTCAATGTAGCCCTGATCTTCCTCTGTTATGCGGTATATGTATGGGAACGGCTCCTGTGCGCGGAGCTCGCCGTACAGCGCGCTTTCGTCCAGCCAGACCAGAAGCTGCACCGGACGGTCGCTCGTGTTTTTGAAACGGTAGTCCACGTTTTTGTAGAAAACGCTGGTGCCGGTTCCGAACGGCACCCGTCTGCCGGAATCAGGAAAGAGCGCGTCAGAATGGTGCACGAGTTCGGTCACGGTGAGCGGGCTGTTCAGCACCAGCCAGTGTATCAGATTTGCGAGCTGGCACAGTCCTCCGCCGACTCCGCGCCCGATTTTCCCGGCGCTTATCACAAGTCCGTCAAGGTATCCGCGCTTTGCGGAGGGTTCGCCGACGAGCTTCCAGAACGAGAAAGTTTCCCCGGGCTGAACGACTAACCCGTTTATCTGCGCCGAGGCAAGCCGGAGGTTCACCAGCTTATTTCGCTGGAGCTCCATATCGACCCCCTCCAGACGGCGCAGCGCGTTGGAAGAGTGGCTCTTCACAACAGCGCTGAACGGAACTGTGTTGCGGGTACGGGCGAATATTTCTCCGCTGAATCTGTCGTGGATATCCCTGAGCAGATATTCTTTCCGGAGCGAAATGTGATAGCAGGCGGGCGACAGTTCGCAGAACAATTTTCGTTTTTTTATGGCTGACACCTCCGTTCCACGACATTCCCTATAATTATTATAGCAGATTTTTGCAGGAAGTCAATTACAGTTATATTACGATTTGGTTACAAAACGGTTACAAATGTTGTGTATCATCAGAATCAAAAACCGGACAGCCTGCAAAGCTGTCCGGTGAGCGGTGTTCAGTTCTGGAAATAAACGTCCTCCTGCTGGAGCATGGGGTATCTTATCAGCTCCCGGCTGTCAAGGTCGGCGCGGTGCATGTCCACGGCGCTGATTCGGCGGTTGAGGTAGGTCGTGTAGTAGTAAACTCCGGTCTGGGCGTTCCAGCAGGAGGTGTAGATCGTGATCTCGAACTTTCCGGGCGCGACCTCGCAGCAGCCGCGGGTCTGCTCAACGGAGCCGAGAATATGGAAAAACTGCCCTACGCTCTCCGCCTCGGAGCTTCCGGAGCGGGAGTTGTTCCGCGTGAATGCCACCCGCGCGAACCTCGAAGCGGACGAAAGGTCGCCTGGAAGCCCGACCGCGCCCATTCCGCGGCTGTAGCGGGTGAGCTCCAGACCTTCCGCGAAGGTATTCTGCGGATCCCTCGGGGAAAGCCCCATGTAGTTGTTGAGCATTGCCATCTGCTGCTCAAACGGGGGATTGTTCGTCAGCACTCCCGCCTTGTTTTCGTGTATCTGAAGCCCTTTTTCGGTGGACTCCACCACGATACAGCCGGATCTGTCCGCGATTATCCAGTGGAGCTGAGCGGCTGGGAGCTGTTCGCTGAACGGAGTTCCGGTGAGATTCATGCCGGAGATAAGCTCCCGAGCCTGGGAAAGCTCCGCGCACTGGGAAAGTATCCAGGGGATAAATTCGAACTGCGCGACGTTCCGCATGCCTTCACGCGGCTGGGCGTACTTCGCGTTGCCCACGAAGTTCAGCCCCGCCATGCCGAGTCCCTTCTCGTTCACGGCGTCGTAGTAGAGCGGGTAGCCGCCCGCAGCGTGAGCCATTCCGATGATCGCGTAGTGATTGGAGAGCGTTCCTCCATGCCGGAATTCAAACGGGAATTCCCGCGGAGTTATCGTGATCTCCTCGCCGTATGAAAATTCGTAATCCAGGGTCCTTCCCATGTAGAAGCATTCCGTCTGGTAGGTCGCCGCAGTACACATTTTATGTTCCTCGCTTTCATGTTGTTGGAGATATTATGCCCATTCGTGCAAAAAGTATTATAGCACTTTTGCCGCCGGCGGTCAACAGCTATGGACGATAAATCATCAAATTATCACAGTTTTTCCTGAAAATATTTGTATGCAGTTACAATTATACATCACTTGACAATTTACGCGCAAGGTGCTATAATATAATAGTTAAGCTGTGTCCGATGAAACAGCATTTTTTACGTTAAAAAGTTAAAAATAAAATTTCCATCAGGGGGAAAACGATATGAAAATAACCGTAGCGGGAGCAGGATACGTCGGGCTTTCTATGGCAGTTCTTCTGTCGCAGAACAACGACGTCACCGCAGTAGACATAGTTCCGGAAAAGGTGGAGCTTCTGAATTCCAGAAAGTCGCCCATCGCTGATAAATACATCGAGGAGTACCTCGCAGAAAAGCCGCTGAGCCTCGCCGCCACCACCGACTGGCGCCCGGCGTACGCCTCGGCTGACATCGTGGTCATCGCCACCCCGACTAACTACGAAGCGGAGAAGAACTATTTCGACACCTCGTCGGTGGAAAGCGTTATCGAGCAGGTGTTCTCCGTGAACGATCACTGCACCGTGGTTGTGAAGTCCACCGTGCCTGTCGGATTCACTGCGGGACTGCACAAGAAGTACCCGGAAAACGCGCACCGCATTATCTTCTCGCCGGAGTTCCTCCGCGAGGGTCAGGCGCTGTACGACAACCTGTATCCCTCCCGCATTATCGTGGGAGCGCCGCAGGAGTGGGCGGATTCCGTGGAGCGCGCGAACGTATTCGCGGAACTTCTCCAGCAGGGCGCGATAAAGCAGGATATCCCGACGCTGCACCTGAACCCCACCGAGGCCGAGGCGGTCAAGCTGTTCAGCAATACCTACCTCGCGCTGCGCGTGGCTTACTTCAACGAGCTGGACACCTACGCTGAGATGAAGGGACTCAACGCCCGTGAGATAATCGACGGCGTAGGTCTCGACCCGCGCATCGGACCGCACTATAATAACCCGAGCTTCGGCTACGGCGGATACTGCCTGCCGAAGGACACCAAGCAGCTCCTCGCGAATTACGCGGACGTCCCCAACGACATCATCACTGCGATAGTTAACGCCAACAAGACCCGCAAGGACTACATCGCGGATCACATCGCGTCGATGGAGCCGCAGACCGTCGGAGTTTACAGGCTGACGATGAAGTCCAACTCTGACAACTTCCGCCAGAGCGCTATACAGGGTATCATGAAGCGCCTTGAAAAGCGCGGAATAAAGGTGATAATCTTCGAGCCGACCCTGAAGGAAGGGCAGAGCTTCTATAACTACGAGGTGTGCAGGGATTTCGACGAATTCAAGCGCCGCTCAGACGTTATACTTGCGAACCGCATGAGCGCCGAGCTTAACGATGTAAGCGATAAGGTTTACACCAGAGACCTTTACAGCAGAGACTAAGGCAGCACCGCACAAAGACCATTTATTGGATTTTGCACGTGTCTTG
>ULRP01032732.1_pt1 | contig 12234 bp, 13 predicted proteins | sample 1955521 | NCBI WGS metagenome assembly ULRP01 (sample SAMEA4835685, study PRJEB28245) | human gut metagenome | biome: gut microbiome; material: fecal sample | place: Denmark | collected 2008
CGGTCAAAGTTATCGGCGGCGACGTGTGGCAGAACTTTAAACTCGAACAGAACAAATTCAAAACGTTTGAAGGCATGATCCTTAAAAGTTACGAAAAAATTCAGGCTATCGAATTCGTTTCGGACGGGGAATGCGTTATAAACAACGTTTTATGGGTATAACGGAATAACGGGGTGAGATTATGATATACAGCGTGGGCGGCAAAATTATAGCGAAAAAGCTGCACGCCTGCGGCGGCAACGCCTGGACGGTCGTACGTACCGGCGCGGACGTTAAGCTTAAATGCGACAAGTGCGGCAGAACGATTTTTCTGTCGCCGGACGAAACGGCCAAAATGACCGTTTCTTATTCGGACGGGGAAACGAAGAATGACTGAAAATAAAGATAATTTCGCGGCGGACGAGAGCAGACTTTTCGGCTCGGGCGGCGGTACGGACAGGATTTTTTATGCGGCGTTGCTCATAGAATGCATAGTGCTTGCGGTGCATATTTTTCTCAACACGTTCGTTTTTTCGTGCGTCGTGGTGAGCGGCAGTTCTATGCAGACGACTCTGTTCGACGGCGACGTGCTTATAAATTCTCTTCTCGCAACGCCCGATCGCGGCGACGTGGTGATTATCGGCGGAAAAAAGAAAAGCGCGAAAGGCAGCGAGTGGATTATAAAGCGCGTTATCGCGCTCGGCGGCGATGCCGTGGATATAAAAGACGGAAAAGTATATCTTAAAAAAGCGGGTGAAACGACTTTTTTATTGCTCGAAGAGCCTTATCTCGACGCGTGGCAGACGACGGAAGCCACGGTGGGGGCAAATCCCGCGATACCCGAAACAGGATATCCGTTCACCGTTCCCGAAGGCGAGATATATTTTCTCGGAGATAACAGGCTTAACAGCTCGGACAGCAGATCGTATTTCGGAACGTGCAAAGAGAGCGAGGTTGTGGGCGTGGTAAAGGAACGTTCTATAAAAAACAAGGCGTTTTTAACGGGCGTGAACAAATTTATGCTTAAAATAAAAAAATTCTTTTCGAGGTAAATCGCTCATGGTAGATTATTTTATTCCCGAATTTTTGGAAGACGCAAAAAAACAGAAGAGAAAAACTCTTATAATATATTTTATAGTGCTGGGGGTGTATCTGGCGGTTTCCGTTTTCGATTACGTGTGGTATTTCGGCTTGCCGTATAAATCGCCTGCGATAACCGGCGTGAAGTGGCTGCAATATTCGCTCACGGCGGTGTTCGTGATATTCAGCTTCGTGTATCTCGGCATCGTGTTTAAAAGGGTAAGGCGGTATTATAAGCAATGCTACAATATGCAGACGGGACTTAAAGAAACGTCTACCGGCAACTTTTTAGAGTATGACGAAGAAATTCAGGATAAAGACGGGGTAGACTTTAAATCGCTCGTTTTTATCGAGTGGAACAAATACAAAAAAGACTTTTTTGAAAGAAAAGTTCTCGTGTTTTACGAAAAACCGTTTCCCGAAATACCCGAAAAAGCGAACGTGAGATACGTTACGCAGGGTAACGTTCTTATTTCTTACGAAATTCTGGCATAAAACGAAGGAGATTATATATGAGAGCAATAGTAACCGTGATAGGCAAAGACAAGTCGGGCATAATAGCGGAAGTTTCTTCCGTTCTCGCCGAAAACGACGTTAATATAGAAGATATAAGTCAGACCATCGTGTCCGGCAATTTTACCATGATAATGCTTTGCGAATTAAAGAAAAGCAAGCTTTCCCTTGCGGAGCTTAAAGCAACGCTGAAACAGACGGGCGAAAAAATCGGCGTATCCATTCACGTGCAGAGCGAAGATATTTTCGACGCGATGCATAACGTCTGATACGGGGTGCTTTTTATGTCGCTTATCAACAGAAAACAGATTATAGAAACCATCGATATGGTGGAAAAAGAACACTTTGACGTGAGAACCGTCACTATGGGCGTTTCTCTTTTCTCCTGCATAAGAGAAGACGCCGATTCTACCGCGCGCCTTTGCTACGACAGGATCTGCCGAAAAGCGGAAAATCTCGTTAAAGTCGCGGACGAACTCGGCAACGAATACGGTATTCCCGTCATCAACAAAAGGGTGTCGATAACGCCCGCGAGCTTGATTTCGGCAAACTTCCCGGGGAAAGAAGTCGTTCTCGCGAGAGCGTTGGATAAAGCCGCAAAAACGGTTGGCGTGGACTTTCTCGGCGGATATTCCGCGCTCGTGCATAAGAGTATGACCTCTTATGAGGAATCTTTTATAAAAAGCATACCGCAGGCGCTTGCGGAAACGGAAAAAATATGCTCTTCGGTAAACGTTGGTTCTTCTAAAACGGGAATCAACATGAACGCCGTAAAACTTCTCGGAGAAATCGTAAAAGAAGCGGCGGAACTCACGCGTGATAAAGACGGCATTGCCTGCGCCAAGTTCGTGGCGTTCTGCAACGCGGTAGAAGACAATCCGTTTATGGCGGGCGCGTTCCACGGCGCGGGCGAGGGCGAAACGGTTATAAACGTAGGCGTATCAGGACCGGGGGTTGTTCATCACGCAATAAAGAATATGCGCGGCGCGACTATAGACGAGCTTGCGGAAACGATTAAGAAAACGGCGTTCAAGATTACCCGCGCGGGCAGTCTTATCGCAAAAGAAGCGGCAAAACGCCTTAACGCGGAGTTCGGCATAGTGGACTTGTCGCTCGCGCCCACGCCCGTTATAGGCGATTCGGTCGCGCATATTTTAGAAGAAACGGGGCTTGCGTCGGTCGGCGCGCACGGCACTACCGCCGCGCTCGCGATGCTTAACGACGCGGTGAAAAAAGGCGGCGTTATGGCAAGTTCGTCGGTCGGCGGCTTGTCTGGCGCGTTTATACCCGTCAGCGAAGACGTAGGAATGATAAACGCGGCGAAAAAGGGAGCGATAACGCTTTCTAAATTAGAAGCGATGACCGCCGTTTGCAGCGTGGGTATAGATATGGTGGCGATTCCGGGAGATACGCCCGCAAGCACGATATCGGGTATGATCGCGGACGAAGCAGCCATCGGTATGATAAACAACAAAACCACCGCCGTGAGAGTTATACCCGTGCCGGGTAAGAAAGAAGGCGACGAAGTGGAATTCGGCGGACTGCTCGGTTCTGCGCCGATAATGCCCGTAAGCCCGTATTCCTGCGAAGCGCTTATAAACCGCGGCGGAAGAATTCCCGCGCCGATTCACAGCAATAAAAATTAAAAAATAAACGCCTTTATAAACGGAAAACGTTTTGCGGCGAATAAATACAGGAGAACATAATATATGGATAAAAAATACGTCTGGGCGGTAGAAGATATTTACGAAAGCGTTTCCGAATGGGAAAAGGATTTTTCAAAAGCCAAATCGATGACCGATTTTTCGGAGTTCCGCGGCAAGCTCGGCGGCAAAAAAGCTTTTTACGATTGTATGAAGAAAGAAGAAGCCGCAGGCAGAATAATAGAAAAGCTCGGCGTTTACGCGATGATGAATCACGACGGCGACACCAAAAACTCGCAATTCGACGCGCTTTTATCGAGGGTTAATTCTCTTTCTACGACGTTCGGAGCGGAAACGGCGTTCATAACGCCCGAACTTTTATCGCTTCCGCAAAAGACGATAGAAGAATATATAAAAGATCCGGAGCTTTCCGACTACGACTATTCGCTTAAATGTCTGCTTAAGGAAAAAGAGCATATCCTTTCGGAAAACGAAGAAAGACTTCTTACCGAAAGCGGCGAGGCGATGTCGTCTTTTAAAGACATTTTCACCAAAACGGACAACGCGGACCTGCCTTTCCCCGAATTCACGTTTAAAGGCAAGGATTACAAAATAACCCACGGCGGTTACAGCGTTGCCATGCAGGATAAAGACAGAGAACTGAGAGAGCTGGCGTTCAAAAAATATTACGGCGCGTATATTTCTCTCATAAACGTTATTTCCGCTACCTATTACGGCAACGTGAAAAAAGACGTGTTCTACGCCAAAGCGAGAAAATACGATTCGTGCCTTGCTTCCGCGCTTTATAACGAAGACGTTCCCGCAGAGGTTTATCGGGAGCTTATTTCCTCGGTAAACGACGCGCTTCCCGCGCTCCACGATTATATCGCGGAAAAGAAAAAAGCCCTCGGCTATCCCGAAATGCATATGTACGACATGTATATGCCCATCGTTCCCGATAAAGACCTGAAACTCGAATACGAAGAAGCTTACGATCTGGTCGTGAAAGGCCTTTCCGTGCTCGGCGAAGAGTACGTCGGACTTCTGGAAAAAGCGAGAAAGGAAAGATGGCTCGACGTTTACGAAACGGACGGCAAAAAGAGCGGCGCGTACAGCGTTGCGGTTTACGACACGCATCCTTTCGTATTGCTTAATTATCAGAAAACCACGCACGACGTGTTTACGATAGCGCACGAAATGGGGCATAGCATACACTCTTATTTCTCAAACAAAAACCGCCCTTACGCGAAAGCCGATTACAAGATTTTCGTTGCGGAAGTGGCAAGCACGGTAAACGAAGTTCTGCTTTTAAAATACCTGCTCAAAAACGCGGAAGACAAAGCTCTCAAAAAATATCTGCTTTCTTATCTTATGGAAATGATAAGAACAACGTTGTTCCGTCAGACGCAGTTTTCGGAGTTCGAAGAATTCGCTCACGGCTCGGTAGAAAAGGGCGAACCGCTCACCAAAGACGATATGTGCGAGAAATATCTCGAGCTTAACAAAAAATATTACGGCGACGCGGTCGTATCGGACGACGAAATCAAATACGAGTGGGCGAGAATTCCGCATTTTTACAGAGCGTTTTACGTTTATAAATACGCCACGGGAATAATCAGCGCGCTGGCTATAGCCGAAAGAATAACGACCGAAGGGAGACCCGCGGTAGAGGATTATTTCAGATTCTTATCGTCCGGCAATTCCGACGGACCCGTGGAACTGCTTAAAATCGCGGGCGTGGATCTCACTTCCGAAAAACCGTATAAATCGGCGTTCAAATCGTTTGAAAACGCGCTCGAAGAATTCAAAAAACTTTAAGAAAAACTTATCGGGGAGAGCCTATATATGGCGAACAACAAGATAATAAACGAGATGCCGCACAATCTGGAAGCCGAACAGGCTTTGCTCGGTTGTCTGCTTCTCGATACCAAAATACAGGTGGAAATTTCCGCGCTGTTAAAAGAAGAAGATTTTTACACGGAAACGCATAAATATATTTTTGCCGCAATGGACGGACTTATAAAAGCCAACAAGCCCGTGGATTTCGTTACGCTTACCGACGTGCTTGAAAAAAACGGAACGCTGGAGCAGGCGGGCGGGATAGACTATATTGCGGGACTTACCGACATTATGCCTTCCGCGGCGGGATATAACCGTTATCTTGAAATCGTAAAAAGGGACAGCCTTTTAAGGCGACTCATCAAAGGAGCTGCCGATATTATAGAAGAGTGCAAAAAAAGCACCGACGATAAAAATTCGCTCGCCTTTGCCGAGAAGAAAATTTACGATATATCCAACACCTCCGATACGAGCGAGATAGTCAAAATCAGCTCGATAATACCCGACGTTATGACTAAGCTCGACGAGCTTTCTAAAGACAAGTCGAAGTCGCGCGGAATAAAAACGGGTTACAGGGGTATGGACGCGCTGTTAAACGGCGTGCATGAATCCGATCTTATGATTCTCGCGGCGCGCCCTGCCTGCGGCAAGACCTCGTTCGCGATGAACCTCGTAGAAAACATCGCGCTACAAGGGTATTCCTGCGCGGCGTTCTCGCTGGAAATGAGCAAAGAGCAGCTCGTTCAGAGATTGCTCTGTTCTACCGCCAACGTGAGTATGGAACACGCGCTTAAAGGGCAGATGGACAGGTCCGAATGGCTTAAAATAGCAAAAGCCAAAGAACAGCTGATGAACGCGCGCATTTATATAGACGATTCCGCGATGATTACGCCTAACGAAGTGCTGTCTAAATGCAGACGCCTTAAAAGAAAGAGCGGACTCGATTTTATAATGGTGGACTACATTCAGCTTATGTCGCCCGAAAAGAGCAAAAAAGACGCAAACCGTCAGCAGGAAATAACCGAAATTTCGAGAACGCTCAAAATTCTCGCAAAAGAAGTAAACGTTCCCGTGCTTGCGCTGTCGCAGCTTTCCCGCGCGGTGGAATCGGAAAACCGCCGTCCGCAGCTTTCGGACCTTCGCGAATCGGGCGCGATAGAGCAGGACGCGGATATAGTTCTTTTTATTCACCGCCCCGATAAAAAGGCTTCGGAAAAAGACCTTGCGGAAGGCAAGGTTAAGCCGAACGTTGCGGAAATCATAATAGCAAAGCACAGAAACGGTCCTACCGGTATCGTAAAGCTGTACTTTAAAGGCGAGTGTACCAAGTTTATCAATATAAACGAAGACACCGAAGAACCCGAAGACGGCGAAATCCCGACGAAAAAACCCGCGGCGATAGAGGGTTACGACGATTTGCCCGTCCCGCCGAAGGAAGAAGATAATTCCGTTCCGACAGACGCGCCTTTCGATATAAACGACGTTAAAAACATAGTCAAAAACATAGACGACGAGATATTCTGAAAATGATAACCGAGATTAAACCCATAACGGACGAAAGCGTTGCGGAAGCGAAAGCGATTTTAGAAAGCGGCGGTCTCGTCGGTATGCCGACGGAAACCGTTTACGGTCTGGCGGCGATAGGCACGGATTCCGTTGCGGTAAAAAAAATTTACGAAGTGAAGGGCAGACCGTCCGACAATCCGCTCATCGCGCACGTTCATAAAGACTACGATATAGAAAAGCTTGTTAAAGTAAAAGAAAAATACGTTTACGAGCTGATAAAGAAATACACGCCCGGACCTCTCACGATGGTTTTTTACAGCCGCGGCGTTATCTGCAAAGAAGCCGTTTGCGGCGGCGACACGCTCGCGATAAGAATACCCTCTCACGAGGGCTGTCAGAAGCTTTTGCGCGCGGTAGACGCGCCGCTCGTCGCTCCCAGCGCAAACCTTTCGAAGCATACGAGTCCGGTTACGGCAAAGCACGTATACGATGACCTTAACGGTTTGATTCCGCTGATTTTAGACGGCGGAAAATGTTCGGGCGGGATAGAAAGCACCGTGCTGGACGTTACGGGGAGCGTTCCGCGAATTTTAAGGGCGGGACTCGTTACGAGAGAGATGATATGCGAAGTCGCGGGCGCGTGCGAAATAGCCGAACACAAAGAAGGGGATAAGGTGAAATCACCCGGCGTTAAATACAGGCATTACCGTCCGCGGTGCGACACCGTGTCGTTCGGCAAAGACGAAGCGGACAAAGTTATCGCGAGATACGAAAAAGAATTAAACGACGGCAGAACGCCTTATATAATGTGTTCCGACGATTATAAAGACGTTTTCGCGGGGAAAAACCTGTTACTTCTGGGCAAAACGGGCGAAGAAATCGCCGCGAATTTATACGATAAACTTTTGGAAGGGGAAAAGAAAGCCGATATAATAATAGCGGTTTCTCCCGACAGATACGACGGAGTATACCTCGGGGTGATGAACCGCCTTAAAAAGGCTTGCGGATAGAATGAAAAAAATACTTTTCGTATGCACGGGCAACACGTGCAGAAGTCCTATGGCGGAAATTATATTAAAAACCAAGCTCCGTCTTGCGGGCGTTAAAGGCATAAGGGTTTCAAGCGCGGGGTTAGAGGCGAACGACGGCGACAAAATGAGCAAAAATTCCGCCGCCGCGCTTAAAATGCTCGGCTACAAGCCTTACGGCTTTAAATCCCGTCTTGCCACGGGCGAACTGCTTATCAAAAGCGACGCGATTATATGTATGTCTTCTTCGCATAAACAGAGAATAAGCAATTTCCCCGGCGTGTATACTTTAGACGAGCTTACGGGAATAGGCGACGTTCCCGACCCTTACGGACAGGATCTCTCGGCGTACGTGAAAACTTCTCACAAAATAGAAGACGCGTGCAACGTTTTAATAGAAAAAATACTCGAAAAAAATTGAACAGGAGAAAATGTAAATGAAAATAGCAATAGGCTGCGATCACGGCGGCATAAACTTAAAACCCGTGCTGGTAGAATATCTCGACAAAAAGGGCATAGAATATAAAGACTTCGGTTGCTTTGAAAAAACTTCCGTAGACTACAACGACTACGCCGTTCCCGTATGCAAGGCGGTTCTTAAAAAAGAATGCGATCTGGGCATTCTCATCTGCGGAACGGGTATCGGAATGAGCATAGTCGCAAACAAGATAAAAGGTATTCGTTGCGGGCATTGCCACGACGTTTTTTCCGCCAAAATGACAAGGCTTCACAACGACGCAAACGTACTCGCCGTTGGCGAACGGGTGGTCGGCCCCGGGCTGTTTTTGGAAATCGTGGAAGCGTTTATCGGCACGCCGTTTTCAAACGACGAAAGACACGTTCGCCGCGTGAACAAAATAAGAGCTTTAGAAGACGAGAATTTTAAATAATAGAGATATAAAAGGAAAAAAGATTATGAAAGTTAAAAAAGCGATAATACCGGCAGCGGGGTTAGGCACGAGATTTTTGCCCATTACGAAAGCCGTGCCCAAGCCCATGCTTTCCGTACTCGATAAACCTACCATTCAATACATAGCCGAAGAACTCGATTCCGTCGGCATAGAAGACATAATCATCGTGGTAAGTCCCGATTCCGAAGTGATTCGCCGCCATTTCGGCGAAGCGCAGGCGTTGGAAGAAAGACTGCTCGCGGACGGGAAGAAAAAGCTTTACGACATAGAACGCGCCACGCAGAAATTCAACATTCATTACGCCGTTCAGACGGAAGCCGACGGGCTTGCGGGGGCGATCCTTTGCGCGGGGCGGTTTATCGAGGACGAGCCTTTCGCGCTGCTTCTCGGCGACGAGCTGATTTATGCGGGCGAGGGCGAAGAACCTTGTATGAAGAGGCTCGTGGATATTTACGAAAAAACGGGCAAAAGCGTTATCGCCACGATGGAAGTGTTCGGCAGCGACGTGGAAAAATACGGCAACATAGGCATAGGCGAAGAAAAGGACGGAGTGATGCATGTGACGGAGGTTATAGAAAAACCGTCGCTTTCGGAAGCTCTTTCAAACAACGCCGTTATCGGCAGATACGTTTTGTCGGGCGAAGTGATGAGTATGCTTAAAAAGCTCAAGCCGCACGGCAAAGAGATATTCCTTACGGACGCGCTCGACGAGCTTGCAAAAGAGGGAAAACTTCTCGCAAGCTGTTTCGAAGGCACGCGTTACGACGTGGGCGACAAGTTCGGTTATATAAAAGCTAACGTAGATTACGCTTTAAGGAGCAAAGAAATCGGCGCGGAAACCGCCGAGTTTATAAAGGAAACGGCGGCGAAGCTCCGAAAATGAGTTCGGAAAAAAGGTTATGAAAAACAAGACGTGCAGAGTGTGCGGATATTCTTTATCCGATTTTTACGAAACGGGTATGCTCGGCTGTCCCGCGTGTTACGACGAATTCCGCGCGGAGCTTATGCCCGCGATAAAAGACGCGCAGTGCGGCAACGATAAGCACGTGGGCGAGCCGCCCGCGGGCGGAGAAGAGCGGGCTATGCTTTCCGAGTATCGTCTGCTTATGGCGGAAAAAGAACGCGCGGTTTTAGAGAGAAGATTCGAAGATTCCGCAAGACTTTCCGAAGATATATTCGCGCTCGGAGAAGAGCTTAAAACGAGAGGGCTTATATAATGGCGGTGTTGAATCCCGAGCTTTTTGACGGGAATATAGTAATGACGCGCGTGCGCCTTGCGAGAAATCTCACCGATTATCCGTTCAGAATAAAAGAACCGGACGCCGCGAAAGAAATCGCAAGGGAACTTTACGTGTCGCTTTTAAAGCGCGACAGGTTTACCTTGTATTTTATGTCGGAGCTTAATTCGCTTAAAAAAGAAGCGATGAAAGAAAGGCATCTTATCAGCCGCAACCTTATGGAAAACACGGATTGCGGCGCGGTCCTCATAAACGAGGACGAAAGCGTTTCTCTGATGGTCAACGAAGAAGACGTTTTGAGAGAACAATGCTTTATGCGCGGGTTAAGACTGAAAGAAGCGTATGAAAAACTGTCGCTGATAGACGCGGACGTGTCGAGAAGTTTTAACGTTGCGTTTGACGAAGAATTAGGTTATCTCACGGCTTGCCCGACTAATCTCGGCACGGGATTAAGGGCTTCCGTTATGCTTTTTCTGCCCGCATTGACGGCGAGCGGTAAAATAGCCTCTTCTTTGGAGAGGTTTTCTAAATTAGGACTTACCGTCCGCGGCTTATACGGAGAAGGCAGCGAAGCGGAAGGCTGCACGTATCAGATAAGCAACGAGGTTACGCTCGGTCTTTCGGAATACGAGATATTGAGCCTTGTAGAAGACGCGGTCGTTTCGGTGTGCAAGGCAGAACGCGAAGAAATGGAACGGCTTTACGTGTCGAGAGAATTACAGACTATGGACAGGGCAAAAAAATCCTTCGGCATTCTTACCAACGCGGTTCTTTTGTCTTACGGTGAATTTCTTTCGGAGCTTGCGCGGGTAAAGCTCGGCGCGATGCTGGGACTTATCGACATAAGAGATATAGCGAAATTAGACGAGCTTTCCGTTATGGTCAGACCCGCTAATTTAAGTCTTGCTTACGGCAAACGCCTTTCCGCTACGGAACGCGACCTTTATCGCGCGGAAACGGTGGGAAGAGTTTTGTCGGAATTAAAAGGATAAACGAAAATCGATTAAAAGATAAAAAGGGGCAACAAAAAAGTCAGTTATGTATTACGACGCATTTTCCCGAAACGTAAATCAGGTCATAGACCTTGCGACCGCGCTTACCAAGCGGTTCGGTTGCAGATATATCGGCAGCGAACACATTCTTTTCGGACTGCTTAACGTAAAGGACGGCAGAGCCGCCGCTATTTTGAGAGAAGCCGAAGTCGATAACGACAGATATCTATATTATTTTCAGAAAACCATCGATAAAACGGTGGTTATTCCCGGCAATATGTTTACGCCGCGTACCAAGCGGTTGTTTGAAAAAGCCGTGGATATCTCTCTTAAAGCGCATTCGGGTTTCGTCGGAACGGAACATCTTCTTTTGAGTCTGCTTCTCGATAACGACAGCGTTGCCGTCGCCATTTTAAAAGCAATGCGCGTAAACGTGGACGATATGGCGGAAGAACTCGCGCAGTATCTTTTAGCCGACGCGGAAGAAGAAACCGAAGAGGAAGAAAGACCTTCCCCGCAACCCGCGAGAGCGACGGAGAGTTTCGTAAAAAAAGACGATAAACCGACCGAAGACACGGGCGAGCTTTTAAAATTCGGCGTAGATCTCAACAAAAAAGCACGCGAAGGCAAGCTCGATCCGGTTATAGGCAGAAAAAAAGAGATAGACAGGGTTATTCAGATTTTATCGAGAAGAACCAAAAACAATCCCGTTCTGATAGGCGAGCCGGGCGTGGGCAAATCCGCGGTGGTAGAGGGGCTTGCGCAAGCGATAGTAAAGGGCGCGGTGCCGGAAATTCTCGCGGATAAAACGGTGTTTTCTTTAGACGTTGCGGGAATGATAGCGGGCGCGCGTTATCGCGGCGATTTTGAAGAACGCCTTAAAAAAGTAATAGAAACCGTTAAATCGAGCGGAAAAATAATACTTTTTATAGACGAAATACACAATATAGTCGGCGCGGGCAGTACCGGCGAAGGCAATATGGACGCCGCTAATATTTTAAAACCTATGCTCTCGCGCGGAGAATTGCAGACCATCGGCGCGACCACGATTGACGAGTACAGAAAATATATAGAAAAAGACGCCGCTTTAGAAAGGAGATTTCAGCCGATTATAGTAGAAGCTCCGAGCGCGGAAGAAACGGTGGAAATCTTAAAAGGCTTGCGCGACAAATACGAATCTCACCACGGCGTGAGTATTCCGGACGACGCAATAAAAGCCGCCGTGACTTTATCCGACAGATATATTACGGACAGATTTTTACCCGACAAGGCGATAGACTTAATCGACGAAGCCGCTTCGCGCGTGCGGCTCGACAGCTATAATTCCCCTGCGGAAGCGAAGCAGAAGGAAAACGAGCTTAACACGCTTATTGCGGAAAAGAACGAGGCGAAGAGAAGAGACGACCTCGAACGCGCCATAAGAATCAATAAAGAAATAGAACGCGTCAACAAAGAACTCGAAGAAATAAGAGTCCGCGCGAGCAAGAACTCCGTGGATCGCGAAA
>ULRP01005867.1_pt1 | contig 12225 bp, 9 predicted proteins | sample 1955521 | NCBI WGS metagenome assembly ULRP01 (sample SAMEA4835685, study PRJEB28245) | human gut metagenome | biome: gut microbiome; material: fecal sample | place: Denmark | collected 2008
CATATCTTTAATAACTGGTTTGAGAAGCTGGAGATCAGTAAGCTGACAGCAGGCGCGGTTCTGACAGCGCTGGTGTTCTTTGGCGTGATCCTGATCATAAGGTGTGTGTGTCTTACAGACTGGTATGGTATGAGGTTAAAAATCCGCAGAAGATTCTTATTAAGAAGACCAAAGCAACAAGAAAGAGGGGAAGGGTGCAGATGAGATGGGTTTCAAAGGGTGTGCATTTGCTGATAAAGTTTTTGGTGCTCACAGGTGCGGTATTGTCTGTTCTGCCTTTGGTATTTCTGATCAGTGGCGCATTTATGGGAGAATCGGAGCTTGGACAGATCGCATCTCCTGTTATAAGCGGGGGGGCCGGTTATGCTTCCTGGCATTTCATTCCGTTATATCCGACATTTAAGAATATAATCGAGCTGTTGTTTGATACGCCGGAATACTATGTGCTTTTCTGGAATTCTGTGAAGATCGTGGGCGTTATACTTATCGGACAGCTTGTGTTTGCTGTTCCTGCGGCATGGGGACTTGTCAGAAGCCGGAACAGACTGTCGAAGATTATATTTGGCTTATATATGTTCTGCATGATCCTGCCATTTCAGGTGACGATGTTATCCCAGTATCTGGTGTTGAACAGGATGAATATGATAAATACACATTGGGCGGTCATACTGCCATTTGTTTTCTCTTCATTTCCCATATTTATTATGTACAGTGCATTTGAACAGATTCCTGATTCGGTGGTAGAGGCTGCTAGACTGGATGGAGCGGGTGGCTTTAAGATCTTTATCTATATGGCGGTTCCGATAGCAAAACGAGGGATTCTTGCAGCGGTGATACTGGGATTTCTTGAGTACTGGAATATCGTGGAGCAGCCGGTGGTATTTTTAAAGGACAAATCATTACTGCCACTGTCGGTATATCTGCCGGATGTGACTGAGGGATGCGCAGGAAAAACATTTGCATTTGCCCTGTTCAGCTGTATTCCTTCTCTGATCATATTTTTTATATTGGAAAGGATATTCTGGCAGAGGGCATATCCATAGGATCTGCGGATGGCTGATCGCAGGGTAATTTACAGGGAGAAAATGATATGAAACGGAAAAAAGGATTTAAGATCGTAAGAATTATAATAATATTTCTGGTAATCGTTATTGCCGGAACTGTTATGTCAAGATTTGCAAGCAACACCTTGACGCCCAAGGTAGAAATTATGTATGCATCATCCGGCAGTATATCAAGGGATGTCGTACAGGATGTGATGATCGAGAGCGACAGCAGGACACCTGTATACAGTTATCCTGATCTTCTGGTTCAGGCAATATATGTGCATACGGGAAGTTATGTAAAGAAAGGTGACAAGCTTATGAAGATCAAGGCAGAGGAGCTTTCATCCACATATCTGACGAAAAAGCTTGAGCGAAAGAATCTGAAAGAACAATATGTGTATGCATGGGGAGATGAGAGGGCGTTAGTGGAAGCAAATATTGCGGATGTGGACAGACAGCTGAATTATCTGGAAAAGCTGATCGATAATGAGGGTGTCATATATTCCGAGGTGGAGGGACTTGTGTCAGAGATCCGGGTGGATGTAGGAAGCAGAACCACAGAGGAGGCAGCATTTGTGGTTATGGAGAGCTCGGATGAATATACAGTACGAATCCCGGTGACGAGCGAGCAGAAGCGTTATATAGAAAAGGGAGATAAAGTTATTCTTCATATAAATGATACCAGTGTGAATACGGAGGTAACAGCAGTATACAGTGATGCCACTAATGAGCAGGGGCATATCGTGGAGACGGTTATATCCGGTGAACTGGTAAATGTAGGTGACAGTGTTCTGGCAGATATCTCCCATCAGTCTGAGAAATATGATTTTGTCGTTCCTGTGTCTGCGATATATGCAGATGTTGTAGGTTCGTATGTGCTTGTAGAAAGATCGAAGGATACGATTCTTGGAACAGAGCTTGTGGCTGCAAAAGTATATGTGACAGTAGGAGATACAAATAATTATGAAGTGGGAATTAAGAAAAGTTCCCTGACAGGCGACGACAGGATCATAGCCAGTTCGGACAAGAAGATCGAAGCAGGAGATACGGTTCGGGAGAAGTAGAGGGGTTGACGATGAAACGATTTGTGATTGGTATACTGGGAGCTGCTTTATTATCAGGTATGGCGGTGTGGAATATCATACATGCGGAATATATCAGCGAAACTTATGATAATGACAGAAATTATGCATATCTTACGACAGGACAGGTTACATATAACAAAATGAAAAATGAAGACTATATAAAAGGCACATATCTTATCGACAGGGATGTGTCTGTAACAGGTAATGGCGTATATAAGCAGATCATGACAGATATAGTAACTGTAGATTTTGATGTGGAGGATATGCTCGGTATAAGTGGAATACTGGCAGAAAATGATATGGGTGGATGTATTATAAGCAGCGGGCTGGCATATCATATGTTCGGAAGTATTTATGCTACAGGGTTTACTGTGACAGTCCAAGGTGTTGATCATGTTGTGCGGTCAGTAACGGATTCAGAGGATAACTTTATACTGATACAGGCGGAACAGGAACGTGGAGAAGACTGGGAGCTTGTTGAGCATAGAGAAATAAGTGGTTTGGTGATCGATATATCGGAGGAGAACTACAGAGGGGAGTATGCCGCGGAGGTCGGTGAACACCATGGTTATAGTTCGGACTGTTATTATGTAACGGACTACCTGAATATTTTACCGAATATAAATCTGCCTGCAAAGTGGTCAGACTTTGATTTCTGGGCGGAGGCGTCCAGTGAATGGAAGCAGATGTCGGAGAGAAGATTATATGCTGATAAGGACGTGCTTGAAATATTTTATTACAGGCAGAGACAGCAGTTGAACCTGTACAGATGGCGCAGCTTTATATTCGGTATTTTATTAGCAGGCTGGTGTGTGATGATGCGATCATTTATTACCAGCCCCTCTTTTCCGGTATTGAGAGGGAGAGAAGCCTTTCTGTTTCCGGAACAGCCGGCTGAAATATAACTGATCATCATATCCTACGATCCTGGCTATTTCATTTATGGAATAGTTCGTCTGTTCTAAGAGAAGCTGGGCGTTGTTGATCCGGCGGGATACGATGAACTGCATCGGGGTCATGCCTGTGTATTTCTTGAAATTCCGTATGAACCAGCTCACGCTCATTCCTCTTGATTCGGCATATTGTTCTATGCTGATGTCTTTATTATAGTTTTCATTAAAGTAGGAAACTGCATAGTCCATTTCACGATCCAGATATTCATTTTTCAGGATATGTTCGCGTGACAGCTCCCGTTTGAATACGATTAAAAGGCGGGTCAGCAGTAAAGCCAGCATTTCTTCATAATCATCCTGACAACGCTGCAGCTCCAGGATGATCTGTTTAAATATATGTTCATATTCCAGAGAAGAACCGACAGGAAATACTCTCCGGTTATCTTTAAATCCATATTTCCTCAGAAGATTCTTCACATCGGAGCCGGTGAAATGAATCCAGTAAACCTCTGTTTTATCTGCACCGTAATATTCATATTTCTGTAGTTCCTTCGGGCGGTAGAGTACCATATTGCCGGCAGGAACGATCGTCTCATTCTCAGTTTTATCAAAATGAAAATGTCCAAGCCCGGATGCGATATAGATGATCTGGTAGTCCTGTCTGCCCTTAGGACGATAGGTAGGCATCTTCGGGTCGCCACTTAAGCGGTATGTTCCGCAGCTTCCGACAATAAGCGGTCTGCGCTTGTCCTTGAAATCAAGATAGGAATGATTCAGGTATCCGGTATTTATATACATGATGAAGCTCTCCTTTATTTGTAGGATTGTAATATAAAAAGATTTATTGATATTGTATCATTTTGTCCATATTCTGTCCATTCCGGTTCATAGACAGAAATGCTGTTAAAGTGTATGATAAATACAGACAAAACGAAATAACAAGATAATATTTGCAAATAATATCAAAAACATAAGAATAGTCGAAAACAAAAAAGTACATATAAGGGAGGATGACTTATGATAGTGCCACGTTATTATGAGAATTTGAATGTATTACATGAAAATACACAGCCTGCAAGGGCATACTATGTACCGGCTTCCTGTAGGATGGATGATCTGGTCGAGCACAGAGAAGGATCAGATCGGTTACAGTTATTAAATGGAAAATGGAAATTCCAATATTTTAAAAGTATTTATGATGTGAAGGATGCTTTTTATGAGATGGGATATGACACCGGAGCATTTGACGAGATCGAGGTTCCGGGCGTATGGCAGATGGCAGGATATGATACACACCAGTATACAAATATCCGCTATCCATTTCCATTTGACCCACCATATGTCCCACAGGATATACCGTGTGGAGCTTATGTGCATACCTTTTCTTATGCAAAGGATGTGGATGCGGCAAAGGCATTTCTGAATTTTGAAGGTGTGGATAGCTGCTTCTATGTGTGGATAAATGGGGAATATATCGGATACAGTCAGGTATCCCATATGACCGGTGAGTTTGATGTGACAGACATTTTAAAAGAGGGAGAAAATACGATCGCTGTCCTTGTCATGAAATGGTGTGATGGTTCTTATCTGGAGGATCAGGATAAATTTCGGATGAGTGGAATTTTCCGTGATGTCTATATTCTGAAAAGACCGGAGTGCGCCATTCGCGACTACCGCATCACGACCTCTGTTTTAAAGGAAAAGGCTGAGGTGAAGCTCGATCTGAGCTTTTATCAGGAGACAGCGGTTAAGGTTACGATCGAAGACAGGAATGGTGTGGTTGTAGCGGAAGGACAGGCAGAGCATGACGGAGCTTTCACATTTGAGATTATACAGCCGACACTTTGGAACACCGAGAATCCATATCTGTATACACTCATTTTGCAGAGTGAAAATGAGACTATCGTTGATCATATCGCTGTCAGAACGATAGAGATAAAGGATAAAGTTATTTACTTCAATGGACAGAAGATCAAATTCCGCGGTGTCAACCGGCACGATTCTGATCCGGTAACCGGCTTTACAGTGGATGTGGAGAAGATAAAAAAGGATCTTACCCTTATGAAACAGCACAACTTCAATGCGATCCGTTCCAGTCATTATCCAAATGCACCGTATTTTTATCAGATGTGTGACAAATATGGCTTCATGGTATGCGACGAGGCGGATATAGAAGCACATGGCCCATATATGTTATATCGCAAAGAGGATACTGACTACAACCGGTTCAAAAAGTGGAATGAGAAGATTGCAGACAATCCGGAATGGGAGGCGGCTATTCTTGACCGGGTGAAGCGGATGGTCGAGAGAGATAAGAACCGTTTCTGTATCGTGATGTGGTCGATGGGAAATGAAAGTGCATATGGCTGCAATTTTGAAAAGGCACTTGCATGGACGAAGCAGTATGATCCATCCCGTATTACCCAGTATGAAAGTGCAAGATACAGAAATTATGATGTGACCTATAATTATGAGAATCTGGATCTGTACAGCCGTATGTACCCAGCGCTGTCAGAGATCGAGGAATATCTGGAAAAGGACGGAAGCAAACCATTTCTGCTGGTTGAATACTGCCACAGCATGGGAAATGGTCCCGGAGATTTTGAAGATTATTTCCGAATGATCCACAGTGATGACCGCATGTGCGGTGGATTTGTATGGGAATGGTGCGACCATGCAGTTGCGCATGATCAAGCGGAAAACGGAAAGACGAAGTATTACTATGGCGGAGATCATGGAGAGGCGATACATGATGGTAATTTCTGTATGGATGGTCTTGTGTATCCGGACAGAACCCCGCATACCGGACTGCTCGAATACAAAAATGTCTACCGCCCGGTCAGAGTTCGGTCATTTGATCAGGAGAGAGGAACGCTTACCCTTCATAACTATATGGATTTTGATGATATTCAGGATTTTGTGGATATCTGTTATGAGGTAACTCAGGATGGCTTAAGTGTTCAGAAGGGCAAGGTAGTGGGTGCTTCGGCTGCTCCGCACAGTGATTGCACCGTGGGGCTTGATATCGATGTTCCTACGGCAGGCAGAGTATATCTGAAGCTTTCTTATCAGTTAAAGAAAGAGCTTCCGTTAGTTTCTGCGGGTCATGTATTGGGCTTTGATGAACTTCTGCTTGAGAATAAAGATGGAAGAAACCAGACAGCTGCCAAATGGACGGCTTCGGATGTGGAAGTATCCGATATCAGGGTAGAGGAAGACGATGCATGGATCGTGTTAAATGGTGATGGCTTCACATATCGGCTGGATAAGCGTACCGGCTTGTTCAGCGGACTTCAGTATGCAGGCAGGGAATATCTGAATCATCCAATGGAGCTTAACATCTGGCGTGCGCCTACAGATAACGATATGTATATCCGGGCAGAATGGGAGAAGGCTCATTATAATGAGGCATACACAAGAGCATATAGTGAACAGATCCTTCAGAATAAATTCGGAGTAATGATCATGTGCCATGCAGGTGTGGTAGCTCCAACCGTTCAAAAGCTGATCGATGTAGAGATTATGTGGAAAATAGATGGCGCAGGCAGAATTGCTGCGGGAATAACAGCAGTAAAAGATGAAGAACTCCCGGATCTTCCAAGATTTGGTATAAGAATGTTTCTGGATAAGAAGCTTTCTGAGGCTGCCTATTATGGCATGGGGCCACAGGAAAGCTACCGCGACAAGCACAGGGCTGCCAGCCACGGCTTGTTCAGAAGTTCTGTGCAGGAGCTTCATGAGGACTATATCATGCCGCAGGAGAATGGAAGCCACTATGACTGTGATTATGTGGAACTGACAAATCAACGATATGGAATGGCTGTTGCAGCAGAACATACATTTTCATTTAATGCCTCTTATTACACTCAGGAAGTGCTTACGCAGACGAAACACAATTATGAGCTTACGGAAGCCGACAGTACGGTGCTCTGTATTGATCATGCACAGAATGGAATCGGTTCGAACAGCTGTGGCCCGGTTGTTCTGGATGAATACAGGTTCAGTGAAAATGAGTTCCGGTTTGATTTCACGCTGGTACCGTTTGTGAGGGGTTAATTAGGAGGAGATACGGATGGAAGAGAAGAAATATTTAAAATGGTATAATAAAGTAGGTTATGGTTCGGGAGATATCGCGGGAAATGTGGTATATGCATTTCTGACATCCTTTGTCATGGTATACCTGACGGATACGGTCGGACTTGCTTCAGGCATTGTCGGCACACTGATCGCGGTATCCAAATTATTTGATGGATTTACGGATGTATTTTTCGGATCCCTGATTGATAAGACACACAGCAGACTGGGAAAGGCAAGACCATGGATGATCTATGGATATATTGGCTGTGCAATCACGCTGGTTGCATGTTTTGCAGTTCCAGCCGGTATGGGTAAGGCTGCACAGTATACATGGTTTTTCATTGCATACACATTGTTAAATGGTGTGTTTTACACGGCAAATAATATTGCGTATTCGGCACTTACCTCACTGATCACAAAGAACAGCAAAGAACGGGTTCAGATGGGTTCTTATCGGTTTATATTTGCATTTTCAACCAGCCTTTTGATCCAGACGATCACGGTCGGATTCGTGGACTGGTGCGGTGGAGATGCGGCGGCATGGAGATTAGTAGCAATCATCTATGCGATAGTTGGTCTTGTGGTAAATACGATCTCCGGTCTGTCTGTGAAGGAGCTTCCGGAGGAAGAATTAAACGATGGAGAGCCGAAGAAAACCGAGGAGAAGTATAGTCTGGTTCAGGCATTTAAGCTCCTTATTAAGAACAAATATTATATTATGATCTGTGGAACTTACATCTTGCAGCAGCTTTACAGTGCCATGATCGGTGCGGGTCTGTTCTATATGACATGGGTTCTTAAGAATAAGAATCTGTTCGGGCAGTTTGCCTGGGCAGTAAATATTCCCCTCATTATAGCACTGATATTTACACCGACGCTGGTTGGCAAATGGAAGGGCATGTATAAGCTGAACCTTAGAGGATATATCATAGCGGTTATTGGCAGAGCCTTGGTTGTTGTTGCCGGCTATATTGGAAACATCCCGCTTATGCTGGCATTTACAGCTCTTGCAGCGCTAGGCCAGGGACCTTGGCAGGGAGATATGAATGCGGTTATTGCTTCCTGTTCCGAATATACCTACCTGACACAGGGAAAGCGGGTTGACGGAACTATGTACTCCTGTACTTCGCTTGGTGTAAAGATCGGAGGAGGAATTGGAACGGCGGTTGTCGGCTGGCTCCTTGAACTGTCCGGTTATAAAGGAACGATGGCGGTTCAGCCACAATCGGCTCTTGGTATGATGCAGTTCATGTATCTGTGGCTGCCGTTGATATTTGATATACTAATCCTGCTTATACTTTCCAGAATGAATGTGGAAGCGGCAAATGAAAAGCTTAAGGCAGAGCGGGGAATGTGTGCAGGAGAATAATCTACAAGACTTCACAGATTTTTCACAAAAATTATTAGCACTCGCTATTGACGAGTGCTAATACAAGTGGTATAACATAATCAGAACGAAGGAGAGGACATCAGATAGAGACTGATGGAGGTTCCGGAGTTCCGGAAAAATAACAATTACGTGTTCTGACAATGGTCAGCACACAAAAGAATAAAATGTATGTATTTGAATGGAGGAATGACTTATGTTGATGCCTAGTATTTTTGGAGAAAATTTATTTGATGATTTTTTTGATGATTTTGCACGTCCTTATAAAGTGACAACAGGTTATACACAGCCTGCTAATATTATGAAGACAGATGTAAAAGAGACCGAAGGTTCATTTGAACTGGATATTGACATGCCCGGTTACAAGAAAGAAGATGTAAAGGCAGAATTGAAGGATGGTTACCTGACCATCACAGGTACAACGAAGAAAGAAACAGGCGATCAGGACAAGAAAGGCAAATATGTCCGCCGTGAAAGATATTGTGGTTCTTGCAGCCGTAGCTTCTATGTTGGTAAGGCAGTTGAAAAGGAAGACATCAAGGCAAAATTTGAAGATGGTGTTTTAAAGATCAGCGTACCAAAGAAAGAAGAGAAGCCAAAGGTTGAGGAAAGCAAATATATCTCAATCGAAGGATAAAATGCTCCATTCTCTGTACAGACGGAATAGCAAAGTAACACACGCATTCCTCTGAAAGGAAATGTTAATCATATAAGACCCCAAAAAAGCCGGTGCTTTTGCGTAACTGCGTAAAAGCACCGGTTTTTTAATTTATAGAGTAATTTTGCAAATGAAGAAAAGCGTTACAAATCGACCTGTAAAAATGAGAAAAATGTTACCGAAATATACAAATAAATGCGAAATATGTTATATAAACATGTAAAAAACAAAGAAAAACGTTACAAATTGCCTTGCAAAAACAAAGAAAAACGTTACAATAATATATATAATGTTTATTTTATGGAGAGAAAGAAATGTTACAAAGAAAAGTATATCAGGAACTGTTGAAGTGGAAAAATAGTAAAAAAGGAAAAGCATTATGTGTAATTGGTGCAAGGCAAATTGGAAAAACAACATTAATTCGTGAATTTGGAGCAAATGAGTATGAATATTTTGCAGAAATTAATTTTGTAACCGATAAAAATGCTTTTAAAATATTTGATGGAAAGCTGACTGTCAAAACAATCATAACGAATATGACAGCTTATCTACAGACACGTCTGGAACCGGGAAAGACATTGATTTTATTTGACGAGGTGCAGGAATGCCCACAGGTAAGAGCCGCAATAAAATTTCTTGTGGAGGATGGAAGATTTGATTATATAGAATCAGGTTCGCTGTTGGGAGTCCGGTATAAAGAAATCAGTTCATATCCGGTTGGTTTTGAACAGATATTACAGATGTATCCTCTTGATTTTGAGGAGTACATGTGGGCAAATGGTATACAGTCATCAACATTTGAATATTTGAAAGGGTGTTATGATAATACAACGAAGGTTTCAGATTCCATACATGAAACATTAAGCAAGCTGTTTTATAGTTATCTTGTGGTAGGTGGAATGCCGGAGAATGTACAGATTTATGTAGATACACATGATATAGCAAAGGTTGTTATGAACCAGAGAAGTATTTTGGATTTATATCGATTGGATATTGCAAAATACGCATCAGAGAATGAGAAAGCAAAGATCAAAGCAATATATGATGGCATTCCATCCCAGTTAAATGAAAAAAATCGCAGATTTAAACTTAGTAGTATCCATCCGGATGCCAGAATGTTACGATACGAGAATTGCTTTAACTGGCTGACAGATGCAGGAGTCGCACTGGCATGTTATAACGTAGCAGAACCTCAGCCGCCATTGCAGTTAAGCGAAAAGAGAAATCTTTTCAAATTGTATATGGGTGATGTCGGTTTGCTGTGTGCGGCTTGTATGGAAAATGTTCAGTTCGATCTGCTAATGGGAAACGTGGATGTTAATATGGGGAGTATTCTTGAAAATGCATTTGCACAGAACCTTCAGGCAGGTGGCTTTCATTTGAATTATTATGATTCAAAAAAGATTGGAGAGTTAGATTTTGTATTACAAAGAGGTTTGTCGGTTGAGCTTGTAGAAGTAAAATCTGGAAATGATTACCATAAACATAAAGCGTTGGATCGTGCATTACAGGTTGAAAACTGGAAATTTAAAGAGTCGGTTGTCTTTTCAAAAGGAAATATAGAGTCAGAGAATGGGATCACATATCTGCCCTGGTATATGGTCATCTTTTTTCATCAGGAAAAAGAGCCAGATCAGATGATATATGAAATAGACCTAAGCGACTTATAAAAGGAATGCACATAGATTCTTTACAGGGAATTGCTGGAATTGGTATGTTATGTTATACTAAGCGGGATTAAACAATGCAGGAAGATATATAGACCGAATGAAAACAAGCCTAAAATGAGGGATATATAACAATAAAAAAATACAAAGGGGAAAACCTATGCCAATAAGAATAATGGGGACCGGAAGCTTTTTACCGGAAAAAAATGTGTCAAATACAGACCTTGAGAAATATGTAGACACTTCGGACGAGTGGATCTCCAGTCGTACCGGAATTAAGAATAGAAGAATCGCAGTACATGAGACAACTGCAGGAATGGCAGCAGAGGCTGCAAAGAAAGCCTTGGAGATGGCAGGAAAAGAAGCAATCGATGTAGAACTGATCGTGCTTGCAACAGTAACACCGGATTATTATACACCGAGTGCTGCATGTCAGGTTCAGGCGGAACTTGGTGCAGACAATGCCATTGCATTTGATGTAAATGCTGCATGTTCAGGATTTGTATTTGCACTCAATGTGGCAAAAATGTACATCGAGACAGGCTTTGTTAAGAATGCACTGGTAATTGGTGCGGAGACATTATCCAAGATCCTCGACTGGAACGACCGTGGAACCTGTGTGTTGTTTGGAGATGGAGCAGGTGCAGCGTATCTGGAAGAATCCGACAAGGGAATTATCAGTGTAGTACAAGGATCGATCGGTAAGAAGGGAATGGTTCTGAACTGCGAGAGCAGACGTACTCACAATATATTTACGGAAGCCGGGATCGAACATGATTATCTGCATATGGATGGACAGGAAGTATACAAATTTGCAGTCAGACAGTGCCCGAAGTGCCTACTCGAAGCACTGGAAAAGGCAGATATGACAGCCGATGATATTGATTATTTCGTTCTTCATCAGGCAAATGTCCGTATCATCGAATCAGTAGCAAAGCGGTTAAAAGCGCCGATCGAGAAGTTCCCGATGACACTTGGATATACCGGAAATATGAGTGCTGCCAGTGTACCTGTCATGCTCGACAGTCTGGTGCGTGATGGCGGCTTAATACGTGGCGACAAGGTTGCAATGTCAGCATTTGGCGCCGGCTTAACCTATGGTGCGATCGTACTTGAGTGGTAGGGCTTGCGTCTAACTATCTCGATCCTATACTTGTTATTCCGCAAAACGCTTTCGCTCTATTCCTCAACGCAGCGGTACATAAGGTTGCAAAAGACGCAACCTAAGTACCGGCGTTCGGAAAGGTTTGCTTCATAACAATATAGGATCGAGATAGATGAACGACAGAGAGAAAAGGCTGTAGCAGCATACAATTAATAAAGTCCTGTCCAGATAATGCCAGATTAAGCAGAAATGGAAAATAGCATTACTGTTATGTAGCAAGCCTTTTCTCACGTCAGTCGTTAATGAG
>ULRP01062181.1_pt1 | contig 12193 bp, 10 predicted proteins | sample 1955521 | NCBI WGS metagenome assembly ULRP01 (sample SAMEA4835685, study PRJEB28245) | human gut metagenome | biome: gut microbiome; material: fecal sample | place: Denmark | collected 2008
TCAAATGGATATAATGTAATTGAATAGAATAAAGTAAGAAAACAGTTGTTGAAGATGAATTTAATAACTGTTTTTTTATTGAATATACAAGCTTAAAATTAAATGATAGGAACATTTATAAATATAGTGTAAAATAAAGCATATTTTTAAATAAAAAGGACAAAATTATATTGACAATGAATTAAGATTATGCTAATATATATATTGTCGTGAGACACGGAGAGGTGGTCGAGTTGGTTTATGGCACCAGTCTTGAAAATTGGCGTAGGTTTGTAGCCTACCGTGGGTTCGAATCCCACCCTCTCCGCCATTTTTTTATAGAAAAAACACATTCTAAAATATGTAGGTGTACCCAAGTGGTTGAAGGGGACAGTTTGCTAAACTGTTAGGGTTCGCAAGGGCCGCGGAGGTTCAAATCCTCTCACCTACGCCAAAAAAATAACAGTAGTTTATACTGTTATTTTTTTATCTTTATTTGCATTTTCTTTTTCAATAGCTAATTTTTCTTTTTGTTGTCTCTTTAAATTATCTTTTGCAACTGTCATTAATAATTTAATTCTATTTGTTTGATTTGCTTCACTAGCGCCAGGATCATAATCAACTGGAGCAATATTTGCATCAGGGTATTTATCTCTAATAGTTTTTATAACGCCTTTTCCAACTACGTGATTTGGTAAGCATGCAAATGGTTGCACACAAACTATATTTGGAATACCATGTTCAATATATTCTACCATTTCAGCTGTTAAAAACCAGCCTTCACCTGTTTGATTTCCAATTGATAAAATGTCCTTAACTTTAGTTTCTAGCCCAAATATATTACAAGGTAATAAATAACCTTTTTTAGAATTTTTAAGAGCTATAACAGAGTCTTTTTCTAAAATGTCAATTAATTTAATTGCTGCTTTAAATAATTTAGCTTTCATTTTATCAGTTTTTATTAATTGATTAAAGGTAATTTTATGTGTTGCTATAAATTTAACAAATCCCATAAAATCAGGAAGAATTACTTCAGCACCTTCTTCTTCTAATTTATCTGCTACAAAATTATTTCCGAAGGGATGATATTTAATAAGTACTTCACCAACAATACCTACTTTTGGTTTTTCAACTGAAGTATCTAGCTCGATTTTTTCAAAATCATTTACTATATCATAAATACTTTGTTTAAATTCTTTCATAGTTGATTTTACAACTAATGTTTTACATTTTTCCATCCACTCATCAAATAATTTTTGAGTTTCACCTTTATGTATTTCATAAGCTCTATTTTTAGTAAGCATTTTTTGTAATAAATCTGCATATACAACGCATTTAATCATTCTTTCAATCATTGGTATTGTAATTTTAAATCCAGGCATTTTTTCCATACCAACAACATTAAATGATATAACTGGAACATTTGCAAAGCCAGCATCTTTTAAAGCTTTACGAATAAATCCAATGTAGTTTGTTGCTCTACAGCCACCACCAGTTTGAGACATTATTAAGGCTGTTTTATTTAAATCATATTTGCCAGATTCTAAAGCTTCTATCATTTGACCAGTAGTTAAAATAGATGGATAACAAGCATCATTATTTACATATTTCAATCCGGTTTCAACAGTATGCTGAGTGCAGTTCCTTAATAATTCTACTTTGTAACCACATGAAGCAACTGCAGCTTCTAGCAGCTCAAAATGTATTGGAGCCATTTGAGGAATTAAAATAGTGTAATCCTTTTTCATATCTTTATCAAAGATTTTTTTAACTTGCGCATAATTTCCAGAGCCTTTTTCTAATTCTTTATTTTGTTCTCTTTTCTTCATACTAGCTAAAAGGGAACGAATACGAATACGAACAGCACCTAAATTATTTATTTCATCTATTTTTATTAAAGTATACATTTTACCAAAGCTGTTTAATATTTCTTCAACTTGATCAGTAGTAACAGCATCTACACCACAACCGAATGAATTTAATTGAACTAATTCAAGGTTGTCATGTTTGCCAACAAAATCTGCTGCTGCATATAATCTAGCATGAAATACCCATTGATCAACTACACGAATAGGTCTTTTAACTTCAGTTTGATTACAAATTGAATCTTCTGTTAAAACACATAAACCTAAGCTTGTAATTAAAGTATCAATACCATGATTTACTTCAGGGTCTACATGATAGGGTCTTCCTGCTAAAACAATACCTTTTAAATTATTTTTATTCATGTATTCTAAGGTTTCTTCACCTTTATCACGAATATCTTGTTTAAATTTTTGATACTCTTCTTCAGCTTTTTTTGCAGCTGTTAATAATTCTTTTTTAGTAAAGTTGTATTCAGCAAATTCTGGCAATTCCATAATTGTTTCAGCTAGTTTTTTACAATCGAAAGGTAAAAATGGATTTAAAAATTTAATATCGTTTTCTTTTAATTCTTCAACATTATTTTTTAAAACTTCTGAATATGAAATTACAATAGGGCAATTATAATGGTTATCAGCTTTTTCATATTCTTTTCTTGAATATGGCATACATGGATAAAAAATAGTTTTTATACCTTGTTTTATAAGCCCTATAATATGACCATGAGAAAGTTTTGCAGGGAAGCAAACTGATTCTGATGGCATACTTTCCATTCCTTTTTCATAAGTTTTACGATTACTTTTTTCTGATAAAACAACACGGAATCCTAAATTTGTTAAAAATGTAAACCAGAAAGGATAATCCTCATACATATTCAAAACCCTAGGAATACCAATAGTTCCACGAGGAGCATCTTTTTCATCTAAAGGAGTATAACCAAAGATTCTTTCATATTTATATTTCATAACATTTGGTAAATCTTTATGCTCTCCAACATTTCCAGCACCTTTTTCACAACGGTTACCAGAGATATATCTTGCCCCATTACTAAATTTATTTATTGTAAGTAAACAATGATTTTCACAACCATTACAACGAACATGTGAAATATCAATTTTTAATTTATCTAAATCTTCAGGTTTGCTTAAAGTAGATACATATTCCATATCTAAATTAGCTTCATATTGTTCTTTGGCAAGTAATGCTACACCATAAGCACCCATTAAACCAGCAATATCAGGTCTTACAACATTTCTACCAACAATTAACTCAAATGCACGTAATACTGCATCATTGTAGAAAGTACCTCCTTGTACAACAATGTGTGCACCTAGAGTTTTTACATCTCTAACTTTCATTACTTTTTGAATAGCATTTTTTATAACAGAATATGAAAGTCCAGCAGAAATATCTCCAACACTATAGCCTTCTTTTTGAGCTTGTTTAATTTTTGAATTCATAAATACTGTACAACGAGAACCTAAATCAACAGGTCTTCTTGCTTCTAAAGCAGAATTTACAAAATCTTCAATAGATAAATTTAAACTTTTAGCAAATGTTTCAATAAATGAACCACAACCAGAAGAACAAGCCTCATTTAGCATAATATTATCAATTGCGCCATTTTTCATACGAATATATTTCATATCTTGACCACCAATATCTACTATGCTAGTAACATTAGGCATAAATTGTTTAGCTGCTGTATAATGTGCAATTGTTTCAATTTCATTTAAATCAACATTTAATGCAGTTTGTATAAGTTTCTCGCCATAACCTGTAACACCACTATAACGAATTATAGCTTTTTCAGGCTTTTCTGCATATAATTTTTTAAGCATTTGAATAACACTTTGTAAGGGATTTCCTTCATTGCTTCCATATAATGAATAAAGAAGGGTTCCTTCACTGTCAATTACAGTTAATTTTGTTGTTGTAGAACCTGCATCTATACCTACGAAACAGTCACCTTCATAAGTTTTTAAATCACCTTTTTTTACAGTTTCTTTATCATGTCTTTCTTTAAATTCTTTGTATTCTTCGTCTATAGAAAATAAAGGTGAAAGTGGGTGAGAAGTGTCATCATGTGAACTTCTTAACATTTCTATTTTACTTTTTAATTTTTGTGATGTAATTGCATGAGAAGATTCTACAGAGTCTAATGCAGCACCTTTTGCAACTAAAAGATGAGCTTCTTCAGGAATAATGATTGCGTTGCCCTCTAGTTTTAATGTTTCAATAAAACGATTACGAAGTTCTGATAAATAATTTAATGGACCACCTAAAAATGCAACATTTCCACGAATTGGTCTTCCACAAGCTAAACCACTAATTGTTTGATTAACAACAGCTTGAAAAATTGATGCAGCAATATCTTCTTTGGCAGCTCCTTCATTTAATAAAGGTTGAACATCAGTCTTTGCAAAAACTCCACAACGTGAAGCTATTGGATATATCATTTTATGATTTTTAGCTAACTCATTTAAACCAGTTGGATCTGTATGTAAAAGAGATGCCATTTGGTCTATAAATGCACCTGTACCACCAGCACAAGTACCATTCATACGTTGTTCAATTGACTTGTCAAAGTATATAATTTTAGCATCTTCTCCACCAAGCTCAATAACTACATCAGTTTGTGGTATGTACTTTTCAACTGCTCTCTTGCAAGAAACAACTTCTTGAATAAATGGTAAATCTAGAAAATTAGCAGCACTCATAGCCCCAGAACCTGTTAGGGCTATAGTGAATTCATAATCTTCATATTTTTTTGCTAAATCTGTTAATACATTGCAAACAGTATTCTTAGTGTCTGAAAAATGCCTTTGATAATCTGTATATATTGTATTTAAATTCTCGTCCATAATGACGATTTTAACTGTGGTAGACCCTACGTCTAAACCTACATGTAATAATTTTTCCATTTAATAAATATCTCCTAACTATTATATTGAAATCAATATAAATCACTAAATATTTTACATAAAAATTGATAAAAAGTCAATGTATTTGACATGGTAAATAGCACCAATTCACAGAAGTTTCACAAAAAGAAAAAATTATAGTTCTAAAATGAACAAGCCATACATAATTATTGATTAGTACAAGTAAATGAAAGGGTGAGTTTTTATGAATAAGAAAACACTAATTATTATAATTATTTTAATAATAGCAATAGCTATTACAGTATTTTTACTATGGAAAAATAAAGATAAAAATGCTGAAAACAATGTAATTCAGCCACAAGAAGAAACTACAGATGAACAAATGAGAACAGCTTTAGTAACCTTATACTATGTGAATAAGGAAACTAAAGAATTAACACCAGAAGGAAGAATGATAGACGTGAAAAATTTGCTAACAGACCCATATGAAACATTAGTTAATCTTTTAATAGAGCAACCAAAAAACGAAAAGTTACAGTCAGCGATTCCAACTGGAACTAAAGTACTAGGGGCAGAAGTAAAAGGAGATGTAGTATATTTAGATTTATCAAATGAATTTATTGAAAATCATGAAGGTGGGGAAAAAGCAGAACAAGCAACAATAAAAGCTATAGTGAATACTTTGACTGAACTTAATGAAGTAAGTGGTGTAAAAATACTAATCAATGGACAAGAAAATAAAGAATTTAAAGATAGAAAAATTAATTTTAAAGATACTTTTACTAGAATTAAATAAAACAATTTTGGGCAATTCTGGGGACGAGATCAAAAGGCACCTTTTGCTGAAAAAAAGGTGCCTTTTGACCCCGTCCCAAAAATCACCATTTAAAAACTTTATAAAATTTTATTCCCTTTGCAACCTGTTTAAAATCGCGCAAAAAATGCTCTATTTCAAAAAGAGATTTTACAGTATTATCTTTCCTTTTTTTAAAATCAAACTTTTTTTTAGGTTCTTTTTTGTCTCCTCTATATTCAAATTCGTCCATATACAATTCCTCCAAATATATGTAAATTATAATAATAACTTATGAAAAAAACGGCTAAATGTTACTGGAAATACATAGCAAAAAAACTAGAGTTCTGGCGTGAACTCTAGTTTTTTATTGGTGTTTGCACCAATAGATATAATCAACTTATTGCTGTAGTAGTTAACAGCTACTATAAGTATATTACTACAATTTCCTAAAAATGTCAATTGGTTTTATAAAATTTTGTAATGTTTGCTAGACAAATAAGTTAAAATGTACTATAATTTATCTGTTTTATATAAGAATTTAATGTTTAGAGGGAAAATAAATGCAACGTATTTTAAGTTATTTAAGGAGAACAATTGATAATTATAATATGATAGAAGAAGGAGACAAAATAGCAGTAGGACTATCAGGAGGAAAAGATTCATTTACATTACTTATGGGATTAAAAGCATTACAAAGGTTTTATCCTAAGAAATTTGATATTATTGCAATTAGTGTAAATCCTGGATTTGAATTTTTTAATTCTGAATTTTTAAAAGCTAAGTGTGAAGAAATAGGAATAGAATATGTTGAAGAAGTTTCACATATTAAAGAAATAGTATTTGACATTAGAAAAGAAAAAAATCCATGTTCATTATGTGCAAATTTACGTAGAGGAATAATAAATTCAGTGGCAATAAGAGAAGGATGTAATAAAATTGCGCTAGGGCATAACCAAGATGATGCTTTGGAAACATTTTTACTTAACTTTTTGTATGCAGGTAATTTATCAACTTTTGCGCCAGTAAGTTATATGGACCGTTCTAAAATTACACTTATTAGGCCTTTAATAGACACGCCTGAAAAGGAAATAAAGAAATTTGTAAAAAGAAATAATGTAAAAGTAATGCCAAAGGTTTGTCCGATGGATGGAGTTTCAAAAAGAGAAAACATGAAAAACATGGTATTTGAATGGGAAAAACAAATTCCAACAATTAGAGCAAATATGACAGGAGCAATAAAAAGAGCTCACATAAATGGCTGGAAATAATTAAACTGGAGTAGTCAATGACTACTCCAGTTTATTACTTTTTAATATTAATTCTAACGAATTTAATTAAAAAGTATAATAGTAAAGGGATAAGGATTAAAGTTGCTACGAAACAGGTAATCATTACCAATTCACATACAAAAAGTAAGATGTCACACATAATCATTCTCCTTATACTATAATATAAAATATATAGGTATATATGGTATTATACCATAGTAATTAAGAATTTGCAATTTCTCTCATTGCGGTTTCTAATTCATTTAATTTTTTATCAGCGTCTTCTAGGCTTGTTCCTTTCACACCCATATAGAATTTAATTTTAGGTTCTGTTCCAGAAGGACGTACGCAACACCAATTATCATTTGTTAAATCATAATAAAGTACATTTGATTTTGGTAAATTTGTAGATTCGCATTTACCAGAATCAGTGTAGCAAATAGTTTGTGCTAAATAATCTCCAACTGATAATACTTTTTCGCCTGCAATTTCTTTTGGTGGGTTATTTCTCATATTTTCCATCATTTGTTTAATTGCTTCAGCTCCTTCAACACCTTTTAGAGTAATTGAAAATTGTCTTTCTTTATAATAACCATATTTTTCATACATTGCAATCATTGCATCCCATAAAGTCATACCTTTTTCTTTATAGTAACAAGCAGCTTCGCATAGAGTCATAACTGCAACAATTCCGTCTTTATCTCTAGCATGTGTTCCAATTATACATCCATAGCTTTCTTCATAAGAATATAAACATTCATATTCGTTATTATTTTCTTCAAAGCCTCTAATAATTTTTGCAATATTTTTAAAGCCAGTTAATGTTGAAAATAGTTTTACATTATATGCCTTAGCAATTGCATCTGTTAAATTAGAAGATACTATTGTTTTAATTATTGCACCATTTGCAGGTAATTTATTATGAGATTTTTTTTGAGATAAAATATATTCTGCAATTAAGTTTCCTGTCATATTTCCATTAAATTGAATATATTCACCAGTTTTTGTATCTTTTACATACATACCTAATCTATCAGCATCTGGGTCATTGGCTAAAATTAAATCAGCATCTTTTTCTTTTGCTAATTCTAAAGCTAATTTGAATGCTTTAGGGTCTTCTGGATTAGGATAATCTACTGTCGGAAAGTTTCCATCAGGTTTTTCTTGTTCAGGTACTACATAAACATTTTCAAAACCTAATTCATCTAAAATTGCATGAACCAAACGGTTTCCTGTTCCATGAAGTGGAGTATATACTATTTTAATATTTTTTTGATTATTTTTTATTGCTTCATCATTTACTACTAATTTTTTTAATTCAGCAATATATTTTTTATCAATTTCTTCTCCAATAACATTGTATAAGCCTTTATCAATAGCTTCTTGCTTATCCATAGTTTTAATTGTAGAAAAATCAGTAACAGCATTTACCTCAGCAATAATTTCTTTATCTGTTGGCTCGACTATTTGAGCACCATCATCCCAGTAAACTTTGTAACCATTATATTCAGGAGGATTATGACTTGCTGTTACAACTATACCAGCAGTACATCCTAAGTTTCTTACTGCAAAAGATAATTCAGGAGTTGGTCTTAAACTATCAAATCTATATGTTTTAATTCCATTTGCATTTAAACAAAGTGCAGCTTGTTCACTAAATTCTGTTGACATTCTTCTTGAGTCATAAGCAATTGCAACACCTTTATTTTGTCCACCTTTTTTAATAATATAATTTGCTAAACCTTGAGATGCCTTTGTAACAGTATACTTATTCATTCTATTAGTACCAATACCAATAACACCTCTTAAACCAGCTGTACCAAATTCTAGGTCTTTATAAAATCTGTCTTCAATTTCTTTTTCATCATTTTGTATATTTCTTAAATCTTGCTTGTCTTCTTCTGAAATAGCAGGATCATTAAGCCAAGCATTATATTTTATTTTATATTCTTCCATTTATTTTTCCTTTCTAAATATTAATTAATCCCATGAAATGCTTTGTATAATGCTCTTGCAGTCTCTGGACTATCAACACCAGTTGCATTCTTTACAGGAGCAAATTCTTCTTCTCTTTTTACTCTTAAAATACTCATGTTATCAGCAATGCTAAAAGCATCAAATATAAAAGCTTCAAATTTATATGCATTTGGCTCAGTTGGTTCAACTAAATTTCCAGAAGCATCTAAATAACTTGCTTTTTTGAAAGCAACATGATAAGGTAATTTATTTTTACTAATTTCTTCTAATAGTGAAATATTAAACTGATTACACAAAATATGAGATTCTCCATAAAGAAGTTCTCCATTTTCATCTAATGCTTCAGATAATTCTTTAGAAATTTCTGTGTATTCAATAACACTTGGTTTACCATCTTTTTTACAGAAAACACCAACTCTTTCTTCTGGGCATGCTTTTACAACACTTTTTCCACCAGATAAAGTGTTTTCAGAAACCATAAGTCCAGTTAAAACAGGATCAACCATTTTAACTAAAACGTTGTCAACACCGCCAATAAAAATCCATTCAATTCCTTTTTCTTGCATATCATATAAAATGCCATTTTTTCTCATAGCTTCAAAAATTCCACCATGACCATCAGCAGCTTGTTTTATCATACCATGTTCATCTAATAAGATTTTGCCATTTGTATCAAGCATAGGAAGTTTTCCTTGCTTAAAGAATTTAACTGCAGTTTTTGGATAATCAAAATAATTATGTTCTTCAAAAAACTTAACAGTATCATCATTATTTTCATCACTTGTCATTAAATACCAAGGAATATCAACTCCATATTTTGCTCTAGCTTCTTTTATATGCTCACATAAAATTTCAAAAATAGATTTGTGAGAGTCAAGTCCTAAATCAAAAGTTCCTTTAGGACCATTATGTCCAAGTCTAGTTCCTTGTCCACCAGCCATAGTAACTACAGCTAATTTACCTGCTTTAATAACTTCTTCACCAATTTCAGTATATTTTCTTAAGTCTTCATCAGAAAGTTCTGCTTTAGTTGTATGTGGAATTGGTTCTAACTTTACATTTTCAAAATTTGGTTTTGTTTTTGTACTTTCATATAAGTTTTGTACTTGATTAAAATCTAATGTTAAAATGTCATCTAATAATTTGTTTTTTTGTGCATCAGAAAGCTTGTCATAACATTGAAGTAAATGCTCTTGCCCATATTTAGCAAGCAATTCTTTTGCCATTGATAATTTTTCATTCATAAAAGATACCTCCTATAAAAATTACAAGTATATCTTATACGATTTGGACAATTAAGTCAAATTTATTACTCATTATTTACAACCTTTTTACAATACCCATCAAACACATCGGAAATCTCTCTTTCACCACATGTATTTAAAATTTTATCATGTCCATCTAATATATTTACAATATTATTATTAAATTCAGTAACTTCAAAAAAATCTATAATTTTAATAGACTTAATATTAGCTTTTTCAAGCCATTTGCTAATATTATTATTTATTACGTCGATATAATTTTTATTTCCACTAATTAAAATTATATTTTCTGTATTTTTTGATATTTCTTTGTTTAAAATATTCTCAATATTAATATATTTTTTACCATCTACACTTGTCCAACGAATACTTAAAATTTCATTTTTATTTTTTAAATTTAATTTTTCCATTAAAACTTTTATATTTTCTTCAATATTATTTTCTAGGATTGTTATTACTTTTGTTTTCTCATCAATTTTAGAATTTATATATGGCAAAATAGTTGTAGTTAAGTGCCAATCACTTACATAAAAACCACATAATTTCTCAACTTGATAATTTTTATTATTCATAAAATAACCCCCAGTTTTCATTTGTTTTACTATGGAAAATTTTACCATTAAATCTTACGGAAGTCAAGCAAAAAAGCCAACAATCGTGCGTGTTTATTCGACATTTTTGTATTCTAAGAACATTTTCATAGTATGAAAATGTTCTGTAGAAGACAAATATGCGAATTACAAGAATTTCTAGTAGTTTGCACTGCGTAGAAATTCTTGTAATCCGTTTTTTTTATCTTTTAAATAATAAAAAATTTTGGAAGCAATGTATAAAAATTTTAAAAGTTGTTAATAATTGTATTATATAAAAATTTTTTCAAGGAGATAAAGATTGAAAAATAATTACAATTTTTGCTGCGTCAAATTTCATTTAAAACGCGGTTACATACAATCGTATGCGCCCTTGCCTTTTAAATAAAATTTTCCTTGCCAAAATTTAATTCTTTTCCAATCAAATGAGAAACTTAAGAAAGGAAGAAATCGATTATGAAGAAATTAAAAATTGGGAGAATATTTGTTATTTTAATATTATTAAGTTTATTTATTTTAATATCAGCTATTTCATATGTAGACGCGGTTTCAAATAATATAGCTGATAGTGTATTTCGTTTGCATGTTATAGCTAACAGTGATAGCAAAGAAGATCAAGAATTAAAATTAAAAGTAAGAGATGAATTACTTTCATATATGAATATAATTTCAAAAGATAGTACAAGTAAACAAGAAGCAATGCAAATAGCAAATGAGCATAAAGAAGAATTTACACAAATTGCTAAAAAAGTAATTAAAGAAAATGGATATAATTATACAGTAAATGTTCAAATAGGAAAAGCAGATTTTCCAACTAAATATTACGGAGATATAACTTTGCCAGCAGGAACTTATGATGCTTTAAAGGTACAAATAGGGGAGGCAAAAGGTCAAAATTGGTGGTGTGTAATGTTTCCTCCATTATGTTTTGTAGATGTAAGCACAGGAATTGTGCCAGATAATTCTAAACAAGAATTAAAACAAAGCTTAGATAATGAGGAATATGACTTAATAAGTAAAACAGATAATAATGAAATTTCATTTAAATTTAAAATAGTAGAGTTATTCCAAAATTGGAGATTAGGAAATAAATAGATAAAGGCAGAGAAAAAACTCTGCCTTTAATATTTATAAAAATGTCGAAAAAAGTTGATAGAAATTAAAGAAGAGTATTGAAAATAAAAAGATGTTATAGTATTATAATTATAGTAATAAACCCAAAAGAAAAGTAAGAAAGAGGCACAAAATATGAAGAAAGCTAAAACCTTTGCAGGAGTAGAGAGAGAGAGAGAGAGAGCCACAACATTAATAAATAATAACCAAGCTAAGAGATTAGCTTTATTAAGTGTATATAAGACAGGTTATAAGTATGAAAATACTTAAATGACCTGTCTTTTTGCGTGACTGAATGATAAAAGAAAATAGATTTTAATATTAAAAAAACATATAAAAAACTAAAAGAAAGGGTATGAAAAAATCATACAAAAGGTGAAAAGAAGAATGAAAAACAAAAGAATTTTAAAGGAAAGAGGTATTACTCTAATAGCACTAGTAGTAACTATAGTAGTAT
>ULRP01078410.1_pt1 | contig 12178 bp, 9 predicted proteins | sample 1955521 | NCBI WGS metagenome assembly ULRP01 (sample SAMEA4835685, study PRJEB28245) | human gut metagenome | biome: gut microbiome; material: fecal sample | place: Denmark | collected 2008
TACTTCGGAAAGTCTTCAATCACTTTACGAAGCTTGTCTTTATCAACATTTTGAAAGGCGTAATCCCTGTCTTCCGGGCTTAAAAAATACCCTTCAAATAGATTTTCCAGAGGATGTTGACTTTTCTGAGTGTTTTGTATGTTGTGTCTATTCTTCATGGTTTTTATCTCCTGTTTCTGCGACTGTTTCTGCAATTGGTCGTCCGTTTGTTGGTTTTAGTTTTAGGTTTGTTATTTTTATGTTGGGGCAGCTTTAACCGATAAGCCGCCTTTATCATGTTTTCGATATTGTCCGTTTCAAGACGAAATTTAAATCGTAATTTTTTAAGGTAAAAGTTGAGTGCATCAGGTATTTCCGGAAGAGGTAATCCTGCTTTATATGCGGCTTGATACTCTTTTAAAAAGCAACGAAACTTAAGGACATACTGACCAAAGCCATTTGTGCATTTGGCGCGTTTATAAACAATACCTGCAGCTTCAGCTCCAACTATGGAGCAGTTGTTATACTTATGTTCGAACATTTTATATATTCCTGCTTAAGGAACCGCGTAACCATTACACGGTTTTCATATATATAAAATTATCGAAAAACCATATTCGACGATTCAGACCCAAATCGCGAAACCACACAAAAGATACGTTCAAAGAAGCAATTTTTAATTGTGATTGTTTGAAATCATACAAAACATTCTTGCTTCACGGAGTACTAACAGTTAGAATAACACATTTGTAATAGCAGGGTGTATGTGATGACTCCGGAAGAACGGGCAAGACAGACCATAGATGCACAACTAAAACAAGCCGGTTGGATTATTCAGGATCGAAGCGACTTTAATCGAACTGCGTCAACGGGGGTTGCTGTTCGTGAATTTATGATGACGGACGGGACGGAAGCAGATTATCTTCTGTTTGTTGACGGCAAGGCAGCCGGCGTCATTGAGGCAAAAAAATCAGGCAAGACGCTTAGCGGCGTTGAAAATCAGTCGTCGGGATATGCGGCGGCTTTGCCCGATTACGTGAAAAAATGGTTAAATCCGTTGCCGTTCATATATGAAGCTTCCGGGACGGAAATTCATTTTTGTGATTATAGGGATATTGATGCGGCGTCTCGTCGGGTATTTTCTTTTCACCGTCCGGAAAGTTTGCTTGCCCTGTTAAATCAGGAAAGCACTTTACGCAATCGGCTAAAGCAAATGCCGCCTTTAAGAAGGATAGGGCTTCGCAATTGTCAGGTGGATGCGGTTGAAGGTCTGGAGAGTTCTTTGGCTCGGGGGCGTCCTCGTTCATTGATTCAAATGGCGACGGGGTCAGGCAAGACATTTACGGCGTGTAATTTCATCTATCGCCTGATTAAATATGCAAAGGCTAAACGTATTTTGTTTTTGGTTGACAGAAACAATTTGGAGTCCCAAACGAAAAATGAATTTTCAAATTTTTTTCTGAATGAAGAAAACCGCCTTTTTACGGACGCTTATATCGTTCAACATATGAAATCGAATATGATTGACAGGGATGCCAAGGTTGTTATTACGACCATTCAGCGTCTTTATTCCATTTTAAGGGGCGAAAAAGAATACAGCGAGGAAAACGAAACGGTTTCCGCTTACGAACTGGGGACGTTGGGGAAACCGGCTGAAGTTTCATACAATCCTGAAATACCTCCGGAATTTTTTGATTTTGTTATTACGGACGAATGTCATCGCAGTATTTACGGGGATTGGCGGCAAGTATTGGAATATTTTGATGCTTTTACGATCGGATTGACGGCGACGCCGTCAAAGCTGACGTTAGGATATTTTAATCAAAACATTGTTGCGGAATACCCGTATGAACGTTCCGTCATTGACGGGGTTAACGTTGACTATCAGGTTTTGCGGATACGCACAAAAATTTCCGAAGAAGGAAGTACGATACAGCACGATTTCCCCGTGCTGAAGCGAGACAAAAAAACGCGCCGTCAAACATACGAACAAATAGAAGACGATGTCGTTTATACTAAACAGCAATTAGACAGGTCTGTCGTTGCGCCGAATCAGATACGCACGATTTTACAGTGTTACAAGGACACTCTTTGGACGGAACTGTTTCCCAATCGGGATCGAACATGGGTGCCGAAGACGCTTATTTTTGCCAAGGATGACAACCACGCCGAAGAAATTGTCCGCCAGGCGCGGGAAGTATTCGGCAAGGGAAACGAGTTTTGTAAAAAGATTACTTATAACGTTTCAGGACAAAAACCCGAGGAGTTAATTAAGGAATTTCAATCTTCGCCGACTTTGCGCATTGCCGTCACGGTGGATATGATTGCCACTGGCACCGACATAAAGCCGTTGGAAGTCATTATATTCATGCGAGACGTTCATTCCGAATTATATTATGAACAAATGAAGGGGCGGGGAGTACGTTCGATTTCGAATACGGATTTGCAAAGTGTTACGCCTAATGCACAGTCCAAGACGACATTTTATCTGATTGATGCGGTCGGCGTTACGGAATCGATAAAGTCGGCATCACAGCCGTTGGAAAGAAAGCGTTATGTGCCGTTGAAAAAGCTGTTGGAACAATTGGCGCAAGGTAAAGACGATGACGACACATTGAATTCGGTTGCCGTTCGGCTGATAAAAATCCACAGTAATTCGGAGCCGCAGGATATTGAACGAATAAAGACCGTTTCGGGCGGGCGGACTTTGTCTGAAATTGCGGCGGATTTGGGGCGTGTTGCCGACACGGATTTTCAGGAAAACAAAACTGTCGGTGAAATCGAAAAAGCCAAAGAGGAAGCACTTAAACCCTTTAATTTTCCGGCGTTTCGTCAGCAGGTATTGGACATGTCGACAAAAGCGGCATGGCTTATTGACGAATTTTCGGCTGACGAAGTAATAAATGTTCCGACGATCAGCGTCCAAAAATCGCAGGAAACGGTAAAGAGTTTTAAAGAATTTATTGAAGCGAACAAAGACGAAATTACGGCTTTACAGATTATTTATTCACGCTCATACGCGAATAAGAATCTGACATACGCGATGATTAAGGAACTGTCTGACAAAATGCTGATGTTTCGCCCGCCGTTGGATTTGGCAGGGGTATGGAACGCCTATGCCGATATTGAAAAGGACGCGGTTAAACGGGTTCAAAATCCGGCAAGATTGCTGACCAACTTGGTTCAGCTGGTTCGTTTTGCCATAGGGACGGACGAAACTTTGAACGAATTTGACGTTATGGCGGAGCAACGTTTTAACTTGTGGCTGGGACGTCAAAAGAAACGCGGGGTTGAATATACGGCGGAACAAACGGAATGGCTGGTTTTGATCAAGGATCAAATTATTGCGAATGCGTCGATTTCGCCTGCCGACGTACAGGAAGCCTTTTCCGATCACGGCGGATTGTACAAAGCCAAACAAATTTTCGGTGATCGCCTGAATGAAACATTGACTGATTTATCCGTTGCGCTGATGGGGTAAGGATATGAAACCGATAAAAGAGTATTATGGAAAGAAAAAACGCGATAAAAAAGCTGTTCTTACAGAATATGAAAAGAAAATAGCAAAAGCTTTAAAAATAAACGGTGTCCGAGAACAAGATATTTTATATCTTTTAAATATAGGCAGGGAAACAACATTAAATTCGGGAAGATTTAGTGAAGTTGACTGGGATACCATAGAGGATTGCTCAAAAGAAGAACTTGAACAGTTTGAGCGGATACAAAGAGCTTGGGATTTTAAGACAGGGTTGAATCCTGTTCTTAATAAAGTAGATCGTATTTTAATCAAGTCTAAGGAGGCTATGTTACAAGCAGTCGCGATTTTTAATAATCCAACCACTTATTTTTCAACAGAAAGTTTTTTAACTCTGGCAAATATAGCTTGGTTGTATCTTTTTCAGGCGTTTTGTGAGCGAGAAAATATAAACTATTACAATAGTGATAACTCTACGCAAGCACTTTCATATATGCTTCAAAGCAATACACAATTCAAAGAAAAAATAAATTTAGAAGAATCTGTCTTAAAAAATATAGACTTCATCATCTCTTTACGCGATAATGTAACACATGAAGGAGGTTTCGATCTTCCCTCAAAAATTATCACGAAACTTCAAGCGAATTGTTTAAATTATAACGATACATTGATTCGTCTATTTGGAAAGCAAAACGGTTTGCATAACATTTTTTCTATAGCTCTCCAATTTGCGTCTATCTCATTAGATCAATCAAAGCAATTATTAGAAAATAGTAACTGCAATAAAAATCTTTTAGATTTTGTTGAAGCTTTTGATAAAAACCTATCAGATGATGTATTAAAGGATGTTAAGTATCAGTTTACAATAGCGTATGTTTTGTTAAATGGAAAAAAAGCAAACACGTCCGATGCTGTTAAATTTTATGCTCCGGGAACGGAAGATTATGAGCATGTCGAACATGTTCTAATAAAAGAAGTTTTTGATTTTGGTAAATATACATTTGAAGAAATTGTTGAAAAATTAAAAGAAATAGATTCAAGTAAAAAATACAGAAATATTGTTCTTGCTTTAATAGAAGAAAAACACTTGCGGAATATGCAGGAAAAGAAAAGTAATGATATGCGCTTTATTCGTCCTGTGCCTTCTGGAAAAAAAGGCGTTTCGTGGAGATATACAGAGGCATTTTTAGATTTGTGCAAAAAAGAAATATTAGGAATTGAAAATGGCTAATCTTCCTGAAAATTGGTGTGTATGTAGTCTTGATGATGTGCTGTCGTATGAACAACCTCAGCCTTATATTGTAAAAAATGCGAATTATTCGGATGATTATAAAATTCCTGTTTTAACCGCGGGGAAGTCTTTTATTATTGGATATACGAAAGAAGAAACAGGCGTTTATGATAAGTTGCCTGCTATCATTTTTGATGATTTTACGACCTCGTCTAAAATAGTAAATTTTAAATTCAAGGTAAAGTCGTCTGCAATGAAGATTTTAAAGCCGCGTTTATCTGAACTTAATCTTCATTTTTTTTATTATTTAATGCAAACGATTGAGTGTAATCATAATACTCATAAAAGATATTGGATTTCAGATTTTTCGCAAAAAGAGATTCTTTTCCCCCCGTTGGCGGAGCAGGAACGGATCGTTCAGAAAATTGAAGAACTGTTCGCCGAAATAGATGCCGGTATCGAAAACCTGAAAATCGTCAAAAATCAAATCAAACTCTACCGCCAATCCGTCCTGAAAAATGCGTTTAACCAAGATTGTGAAAAAAAATTTCTAAAAAATTATATAGCAGAAATGAATTACGGAACGTCAGAAAAAACAAATGATGATAAGAACGGTATTCCTGTTTTACGTATGGGAGATATTCAAAACGGAAAACTTAATTTTGATAACTTAAAGTTTTTGGATACTATAAAAGATGGAAAACTTATTTTAAAAAAAGGTGATTTGCTATTTAACAGAACAAATAGTTCTGAATTGGTCGGAAAATCAGCTGTATTTAAAGCGGATCGCAAATGTTCTTTCGCATCCTATATCATCAAAGTCCGCTTTGATGATACTCTGAACTCTGATTATGTATGTTTTTATATAAATTCACCCTATGGTCGGCAGTGGGCTAGGTCACAACTTACGCAACAAGTCGGACAAGCAAATATCAATGGAAAAAAACTTCAAGAACTTCAAATTCCTCTTCCTTCTCTTGCCGAACAGGAACGTATCGTTGCGGAAATAGAAACACGCTTTGAACGTGCGGATGCTATGGAATTAGCCGTTCAAAACGCTTTGGATACCGCCGAAAAACTAAAACAAGCCATTTTGAAAAAAGCGTTTCGCGGCGAACTCGTCCCTCAAAATCCAAACGACGAACCTGCCTCCGTCCTGCTTGAGCGCATTCGCGCCGAACGCAATACAGAACAAAAAACTCGCAAAAAAGGAAAAAAATAATGTCGGAACGCGACTTTTTATTCACACTTAAGGATTTTCCTAAAAAATAATCGTTAAAGGAAAAATGAAATGAACGAAACAAATCTGGTTACAAAAGTTTGGGGTTTCGCAACAATTCTAAAAGATGCCGGCTTAAGCTATACCGATTATGTGGAACAGTTGACGTATCTGTTGTTTTTAAAAATGGACGATGAACGGGTTCGTGTTCTGGATGAAACTTCTTTGTTGCCCTCAGGATGCCGTTGGGCGGATTTGTTGCCGTTGACCGGTAGCGATTTGGAAAAAAAATACCGTGAAACTTTGGAAACGCTTTCCGAACAATCCGGCATCATAGGGACAATATTTGCCAAAGCACAAAATAAAATTTCTTCTCCGGCTCATTTGGCGCGTTTGATCGCTTTAATTAACGGCGAAACGTGGATCGGCATGGATGTCGATGTCAAAGGCAAAATTTACGAAGGGCTCTTACAGAAAAACGCCACCGAATCAAAAGCCGGCGCAGGACAATACTTTACGCCCCGCCCTCTGATTAATGCAATAGTTGCTGTTATGAAGCCTGCGCCTGATATGACAGTCATTGATCCCGCCTGCGGAACAGGCGGATTTTTATTGTCTGCGTTCGAATATATGAAAAAGCAAACCAAAGACAAAGAAACTTTGCGTAAATTGCGGACGGAAAAACTGTTCGGAACGGATATTACTCCGTTGGTTGTCAGTTTGTGCGCAATGAATATGTATTTGCATGGAATCGGCGGATCGGCCTCTCCCGTCAAACAGGGCGATTCTTTGATGAGCGCGGGGGATGTGCGTTATGATATGGTCTTGACTAATCCGCCATTCGGTAAAAAAAGCGGATTGAAAGTCATGAAAGCCGACGGTTCGGTCGATGTCGAAAAAGAAAATTATCAGCGAACCGATTTCATCGCGACAACGTCAAATAAACAAATTAATTTTCTGCAACATATTATGACGATTTTAAAAATCGGCGGACGAGCGGCGGTCGTTGTCCCCGACAACGTGTTGTTTGAAGGCGGCGCCGGCGAAAAAGTTCGCCAACGATTGTTGCGTGAATTTAACTTGCATACGATATTACGTTTGCCGACCGGTATTTTCTATGCTCAAGGCGTTAAGGCGAATGTCCTTTTCTTTGATAAAATGACTCCGCTTGAAAACGGGTGTCGAACCAAAGATGTATGGATTTACGACCTGCGCACCAATATGAATTTTACTTTGGTTACAAATACTTTGAACGAAAGCCATTTGCAGGACTTCATTGAATGTTACGACAAACGTCGGGAAACAGAACGTTTTAAAAAATATACCTGTGAAGAAATACTGGCTCGGGATAAAACCAGTCTGGATATTACTTGGATCAAGGATGCATCGTTAACTGATTTGGAAAATCTGCCCGAACCCCAAATTTTGGCGGCTTCAATTGTTGAAAATTTAGAGGAAGCTCTTCTCGCTTTTCGCAATGTCGAAGAAGAACTGGTAACACAGCCTCAGACTGATTGACGTCAAGTTTTCAGCCTTTTGGCGCAACATTAAAAATTGTAATATTTTAGAAGATAAATACCCGTTTTTGAAAAGTAAAGTTTTAATGTCTTTGCTTGTCCATGTTGCGCTTGTCGGTTCGGCAAAAGTTTGTTATCATCACGGTGCGTTTGCAACTGCGGGCGCAGGGCGTCAGAAACCCTTTTAAAGCTAGTCGCTTTGTGTATGGCGACTGATAAATCATACGCCGATTTCTGTTTCAAGGACGGATGTCGGCGCAATAAGGCTTTGTGCGCGAAAACGCCGAGCCGTCTTTTAGCTTTATACGGTTTCTGAACATATGGACAAGAGATTTACTTGGTTTCGTTTGTTTTCTTTATGTCTTTCTTGTTGTTCCCAACCTATTGATACTCCTTAATAAATCAGTTTTTCTTTCTTTAGCGGTCAAGCGCGGACTTTTCCTGTTTTGAACGGATTTTTTCTCCGCTTTGTTACCCGTGTGTTACCCCGATAAAGGAGAAAAAACGATGAATATCAATAAAACTTTCATCAATAATCTGCGTTTTAACGGCGCGGAAAAAACTTACTTCGATGCTTCTCTTAAAGGGTTCGGTGTCCGTATTCGCAAAAATTCCGCAAGCTATATCGTCATGTATCGCAATGTTTACGGAAAGCAAAAGAAAATCACGATAGCCAAAACAACTCAAATAACGCCTTCTCAAGCGCGCGAGGAAGCAAAACAGATTCTCGCTCTTGTCGTTCAAGGGAAAGATCCTCAAAACGACAGAATCGAAAAAGGAAAAGCTCTCACGGTCGCCGAACTGGCGGACGATTTCTACGAAAAAAGAAAACTCCGTATTAAACCGAATACGCGCACCGATTATGAAAACCATATTCGCAATCACATCAAGCCTTCAATCGGCAATATGATTGCCAAAGACGTTCTGCGCGGAGATATTCAAAGACTATATAATGAGCTGCTTTGCGGAACGTATGTGAAAGAACGTTTCAAACGCGAAAATCATAAATACATCGCAACGGCGAATAACTGTCTGTGCGTTTTAAGCGGAATGTTCGAGCATGCGATAGACAACGGTTTAATGGAGCACAATCCGTGCGGCAGAATCAAAAAAATGCCAAATAACAAACGGGAAGTTTTTCTTGACGAGAACGGCTTCAGGCTGTTGGGAGAAGCTTTGCGACAAAGCACTTATGTTGACAAATACGCGCTTAACAGCGTTCGATTGCTGGCGATGACAGGTTGTCGATGCAATGAAATCATGACGCTGAAATGGAAATATATCGACTTTCAATCGCAAGTGTTCCGCTTTCCGGACACGAAGACCGGTCCGCAAAATCGTCCGTTCGGCATTGCGGTAAAGAACCTTTTGTTAAGAATGAAAATGGAAATCCGTCCGGAAAGTGATGAGGATTTTGTGTTTCCTTGCGTCAAGAAAACGGCGGATGTCGCAAAGAATATCTTTAAACGAAGCATCAAGAAATATCCGGGACTGGAAAATCTTTGCGCTCACGCGTTGCGTCATAGCTTTGCGTCTATGGCGGCGGCGTTAGGATATTCGGACGCGATTATTGCGGGACTGTTAGGTCACAAACTGCACACCGTTACGAACCGTTATACGCATTTGACAGACAAGTCGCTTATCCGAGCCGCCGATGTCGTCAGCGAGAAAATCGATGAACAAATGAATCGGCTCTTAAATTAAAACAGATCACGAGATGAACGAGCGAGAGGGATTTTCGAGAGTTGTTTTTTGGGGGATAAAGAGACTATCTCGCGACACTCCCTCTCTTTAAAACGTTCTCAAGGCTGATTTGCAAATAATTGATTTTATTGAGGGCTACTTTTTTGCAGGATAGCCTTTTCGTCCGACGAAAAGAGCAAAAAATGCCACGCCAACCCGCCCTTGAAATCGCCTTCAAACAGCTGTAAAATTTAATCCATCACACGCGCTTGAACGATAAAACTAAGAGCCTGAAATAAAGCTTATTGTTAAATCATTGGCAAAAATACACTTGACTTTTTTATAAAAATAATAACAATATGTGATATCTTGAAAGAATGCTGAAGTCATAAGCGAGAGTGTAAACTCCCGCTTTTTTTAGGAGATAAAAATGACTGTAAGCACGACGACAAATAAAGTGTCCTATATCGGAAACGGAATTGCAACCAACTTTGCAATTCCGTTCCCTTTTTTAGAAAAAGAGCATTTAAAGATATATCAGCTGTTAAATGATATACAAACACAAAGAGAGGATTGGACGGTACAAAACGATAATTTGATTTTTGAAACACCACCTGCGCTAAATGCACAAATTGTAATCATGCGTGAAGTTCCTTTAACTCAGGAAACCGATTATCAGGAAAATGAGATTTTACCTGCTGAAACATTGGAGCGCGATTTTGATAAACTGATGATGCTGATTCAACAGTTAAAAGAAAAAACGGATAGAGCTGTAACAGTTGATGTCTTTGACGAGACTGACGCAGCGAACCTGATTCCTTCTATTAAACAAAGCGTTTCCGAAGCAGCGACATATGCGTCAACAGCACAAAGCGAAGCGCAAACTGCGGCGAATCAAGCCCAAAACGCAGCGATATCGGCAACGAATGCTGAAAATTCAGAAAGCAACACGGCTACAATGTTAGCAACAAAGACCAATATTGATGTGGATAACTTGTCGACTAATGGAAAAAAGAATATTGCCGCTTATGTTTTTCCGAACACAACGGCGGTTATTCAAGGGATATTTAATTCGCAGATAACGACAACGGCGCAAACGTTTACGGCGGATCAAAACGGTTATTTATGTCTTGCAGGAGATTTAGACGCATATTCGTATCTGATAGGTTTTCTAAACAACGTTCTTTTATTCCGTAGCGGCAACGTTACAGAGACCGGGACGAACGGCTTTTCAGTTTTTATCCCAATGAAAAAAGACGATACGTTCACGATAAAGGCATACCAAAATACAGCATCTCTTGATTGTAATGTTTTTATCCCATCGAATTTTTAAAGGAGAAAAGAAATGTTTATATTAAAAAATGCGGAAGGTAAAATCATTCACTACAGAAAGAACCGTTCGGATCTGGAAAAAGATAAAGATTTGGCTGAATTGAATGGAACAATAGAAGAAACAGACCTTAATGAGTCGGATTTCCTGTATTTGGATGGCATATTCTGGATAAAGGACGAATACCCTGAACTTGTTGCAGTAAAAAAGAAAATCGATGTTCGAAAATCCAGACAAGCTGCTTTTGAGGAGAAGACTGATCCTCTTTTTTTTGAACAACTGGAAACAGTTTCCTCTTTTGATGATTTTCTGAATATTCTAAAAGACTGGAAATCAGAGAAAAATAAAATAAGGCAAAAGTATATTTAAAATATGCTCGCGACGATAAAAATCGTCGCGAGCATTTGTTTAATCAAGTTTTTCCCGATGAAATAAGACCTCTTCTTTATGAGTATTGCAAAAAGAAATAAAATTATCCGCAGTTAAAAATAATTCAGCATTAGACCGTAAATAATCATCATCCCAATTCCACCACTGAACTTCTTGCAATAAATCACAAATGTCTTTATTAAATCTGTATTTAATGATTTTAGCTGGACAACCAGCAACAATAGCGAAAGGAGGAACATCTTTTGTCACAACGGCTCCTGCTGCAACAATAGCACCGTTGCCTATTGTAACACCGCTTAATATAATTGCATTCATACCGATCCAGACATCATTTTTGATATATACCGCTTTGTTAACCAAGTGATGCGCAACCAAATCAACGTCTTTTGGAATTAAACCGCCGACATGTTTCATATAATACCATGGATGTAATGAAATTTCATTTATGGGATGTTCCGGCGGGCAAATTTTAGCTCCTGCTGCTATTCCAACAAAATTTCCTATTTCTGCATAAGTAAAACAACAGGACAAAGCTTCTTCGTAACCGTAACTATATTTCCCGATTGGAAATCTATATTTAGGCTTGACAGCTGATTTTTTTCTAATATTCCTAATATTTTTAATAAATTTAAACATTTTGAACATCCTCAGACTAAAGGCGTTAATTGTGATAAATAGTAATCATTCGTCGCTTCAGACCACATAATGTTTCGTTTTTTAATTTCAGCCGGAGTCCCTGCAATAAGACAATGTTCTTCTTCAAAATATCGATTCACAATAGAACGCATTCCAATAACACAATTTGAAGGAACGTGAGCTTTATTTAAAAAACGAACTTCTTGTCCGATCCAGATGCGGTCATGTAAGACAATATCCTGCTCATTGTTGATAATTTCTTTTGAATTGGTATCAAAAATCAAATGATCCATATTACCGTGAAATCCTATACCGTTTGCAAATAAATTTTCATTACCTATTATCACTTTTTTATCTTGTGTGGAGTGAGATGAAATATAAATATCCCCATTAAATTTATTCCTTTCACCTATTATTATTGAAGATCCTGTACTTATATTGCAAGAAGGATTTACAAACGCAATATAAACGTTATGGTTTATTTGATTATCTTTACCAATTTTTATTAGATGATTTTTGCCGGAAATGTCTATTATTATTTTACCGGGAGAAAAATCATACTGTTTATTAAGTATGATTTTATTATCTGTTCCATTAATTCGTATATCAAAATATTTTTCAGTTTTACTGAAATCAAAAATTCTTTCTCCTTCGTATATAATTTCATTATCGAAAAATATCTGATTTTTTGAATTGACTTTCTTTTGAACGGATAGGG
>ULRP01012229.1_pt1 | contig 12157 bp, 8 predicted proteins | sample 1955521 | NCBI WGS metagenome assembly ULRP01 (sample SAMEA4835685, study PRJEB28245) | human gut metagenome | biome: gut microbiome; material: fecal sample | place: Denmark | collected 2008
TAGGACAACAGTCCTAGCACCACTTTGTCTACAGTCTGAAAGAACTGATTCCGTAGAATCAGTTCTTTTTTCATGTGCTTTTCTTATAATTTAATTTTGCTGACAACAAACCCAAATTCGGAGCTGTCGTCTTTTTCCAAATACACTTTGTATTTTTGCGATACTCCTTTGACACTACTGCCCGTATTCGTCAGATATGCTTCCACCGTAAGACGGTATTTCCCCTCTTCATACTCCGTAATCTTTTTCACTTTCATCTGATAATCTTTTCCCGGAATCCGCATGGAATTAAACACAATTGTATTTCCGGTCGGACGGTACACATAGCCCGGATAAGTTCCCGTATACGCAAATTTGTATTTGTAATTGCTGCCAAAAATCTTTTTAATTTCTTTCTTAGCTTCCTTCTTCACTTTGGACATTGAATCACCATACCGCAGTGTCTTATCCGAATGTTCCAAATTAAAAATTGCCATCGTCGTCACAAAGGTCGTGTCAAATTTAAATCTATGGGAACCATTTGCATAAAACGATGCGCTGTATGCCAAAAATGGTTTCAGCCGTTCTGTCAAAGGTTTCATCTCTTTCTTCATCGTCTTCGTTACATCCGATGGAGTAAACGCGTACGGCGTAGAAGTCGGTGCCGGCGTAGCTGTTGCCTTTGCTGCCGGATTATCTGAATCCTTTCCGGATTTTCCTGAATCCACAATCTTATTCTGCTCTGTCGTCTGACCCTTATCAAACGACGGCATCGTAATTTTCCCTGTCCATATAAAATAGGTAAGTACTGCTGCAATGATAACAACAAAAACCGCAATCACACTTCCTATAAATGCCTTACTAGACAACATCCGCTGCATCCATCCGATTCGATTTCCGCAATAATAGCAGAATGTATCATTTTCCCTTAATTCTGTTCCGCACTTTTTACAGTACATGGTATCCTCCTTTACTCATTCTTTTGTTCTCTATTTTACCCTCATAATACATCTATTAAATAGGGTTTGTCAACATTTACAATCCGTGATATAATAATATTCTTGATATGATGAAATTTGGGAACATTTCCTGGGAGGAGGTAAAAAGTTGAGTCAGAATCGAATTAAAGGGACTTTGAAATCTTATTTGCGATGGCCGCTCTTATTAGGGCTTTTATTAATCGCAATGAATGTTCATATTTATGTAATCAACCTGCGTGCCGGCATTATTATGAGTATTTACGTTTTATTTTACTTAATCATTGCCAGTGTCTTATACTTTTTCAAACGAGGTGCTGTACTGCGCAACTTAGTCGATTACTCGATGCGATTTCACGTCACGGTTAATAAACTTGCCACGGAATTAGACATTCCGATTTGTATTTTGGACACAAACGGAGTCTGTGTGTGGGATAACAAGAATTTCCGCAAACAGTTCTCCGACAAATTATCAAAAAACTACCATATAAACGATGCCATTCCGGCTCTCACCAAAGAATATCTTCCAGAGGAAAATTATGAGACAACAGAACTTCATTTTCATGTGGAAGAAACTTACTTTAAGGCAATTACGCAATTGGTTTCTCTGGAAAAGGCACCGGATGCCCTCCATAAAAACGCCGGACAGGTGGGAATCGGTGACGCTATGTATGTCATTTACATTTATGATGAAACCGAAATTGTGCACTATATCCGTGAAAACTACGACCAGCGTGTCAATGTCGGCTTGCTCTACATCGATAATTACGATGAATCCCTTGCAAATGTTGACGATGTACGCCGCTCCTTATTGGCTGCGATGGTTGATCGAAAAATCAATAAATACATGTTAAGCATTGATGCGATTACTCGTAAAATTGAAAAGGATAAATACATTTTCCTCTTCCAGCATAAATATCTGTCAAAATTGCAGGCAGACAAATTCTCACTGCTTGATGATATCCGCTCGATTAATGTGGGAAATGATACTTCCATTACCATTAGTATGGGAATCGGAATTCAGGCAAACACCTACCGCAAACGTCAGGAATACGCCCGCAGTGCTATTGATTTGGCACTTGCCCGCGGTGGTGATCAGGTTGTCATTAAGACAAAAGACAATTTACTTTATTATGGTGGAAAAAGTATTCAGCAGGAAAAAAATACACGCGTTAAAGCCCGCGTAAAGGCACAGGCACTGCGTGATTCCATTATTAATGCTGATAAAGTAGTCATTATGGGACACCGTCTGCCGGATGTCGATGCAATTGGCAGTGCTATTGGTATTTACCGAATTGCACAGTCTCTGGAAAAACCAGCGAAAATCATTGTAAATCAGGTAACTTCTTCGCTGGCACCGCTTTTGAAATTATTTGAGAACAACAAAGATTATCCGGATGGCACTTTTGTTACAAGTGAGAATGCGAAGGAATTTATCGGAAATGGAAACGGAGTTTTACTTGTGGTCGTTGATGTAAACCGTCCATCCTACACCGATGCACCGGATTTGATTCCGATAGTTTCCTCTCTGGTGGTTATCGACCATCACAGACAGACCGGTGAATCCTTTGAAAACCCTACTCTCTCCTATGTTGAGCCGTTTGCTTCCTCAGCCAGTGAGATGGTAGCAGAAATTTTACAGTATGCCGGTGAGGAAATCCGTGTAAAAGCCGTAGAAGCCGATGCCCTTTATTCCGGTATTATGGTTGACACGAATAACTTTATGAATAAACCGGGTGTCCGCACCTTTGAAGCAGTTGCATTCCTGCGTCGTTCCGGAGCAGATATTATCCGCATTCGCAAAATGTTCCGTTCCGACATTGAAGAATACAAAATTCGAGCTGAAGCAATACAAAATACAGAAATTTTTATGGATTGTTTTGCTATTTCTCCTTGTAATGCGGATAACTGTGAATCGCCAACTATTGTTGGTGCAAAAATTGCCGATGATCTTCTTGATATCAAAGGCATCCGCGCCACTTTTGTATTAACTGCCTATGAGGGCAAAGTTTATATCAGTGCCCGCTCCATCGATGAGCTAAATGTTCAGGTTGTCATGGAAAAAATGGGCGGCGGCGGCCACATTACCAGTGCCGGTGCCCAGCTTGAGAACTGTACGCTGGAAGAAGGCGCCGAACAAATCAAACAAATTTTAACGAAAATGAAAGAAGAAGGTGACATATAATGAAAGTAATTTTACTCGAGGATGTGAAATCCGTTGGAAAAAAAGGTGAAGTTGTAACCGTAAAAGACGGCTATGCCAAAAATTTTATTTTGAAAAAAAATCTTGGCGTAGAAGCAACCTCAAAAAATTTAAATGATTTAAAACTTCAGAAGCAAAATGACGAAAAGGTTGCTGCAGAAAACTTGGAGAAAGCGAAGGAATTCGCCAAAGAGCTGGAGACAAAATCCGTTGAAGTTGCCATTAAAGCAGGTCAGGACGGACGCGTTTTTGGTTCGGTGTCCACCAAAGAAATTGCTACCGCTGCCAAAGAACAGCTTTCCTATGATTTGGACAAGAAAAAAATGCAGTTAAAGGAGCCAATCAAAAACATTGGAACCTACCATGTACCAATCCGTCTGCACCCAAAAGTAACAGCTGAACTTAAAGTAATTGTTAAAGGAAAATAATCATGGATGAAACCGTAATCAAACGAGTTATGCCGCATAATGGAGAGGCAGAAGAAGCAGTTATCGGTTCCATGCTTCTTGACCAGGATACGGTAGTTCTCGCTTCTGAAAAACTAAATGAAGATGATTTTTACAATAATAGATACCGCATTTTGTTTTCCGCTATTGTGGAATTGTTTCATGAAGGACGGCCGGCAGACTTAGTTACTCTTGTGGATAAACTTCATGAGAAAAACGCTTCCGATGATATTTGCAGTGTTGAGTTTCTCAGTAATATCATTTCCGCCGTTCCTACATCAGCCAACGTCCGCTACTATGCGGATATTGTTGAACAGAAATCACAACTGCGCTCGCTGATTCGAACAACGGAAGACATTGCCAACCGATGCTATCAGGATTCCGCTAATGTTGCTGAACTGATGGATGATACGGAACGCAAAGTTTTTGAGCTCGTACAAGGACGTGCCTCCTCTGAAAATTTTACACCAATCAAAGAGGTTGCCCTGGAAACACTTGAGAGTATTCAAAAAGCTGCTCAGAACAACAGTGATGTAACCGGAATTTCAACCGGATTTATTGATTTGGATTATCGAACAGCCGGCTTGCAGCCATCCGATTTAATTTTAATTGCTGCCCGCCCATCCATGGGAAAAACTGCTTTTGCTCTGAATATTGCCGAAAATGTTGCTATGATTAATCATATTCCAACTGCTATTTTCAGTCTGGAGATGAGCAAAGTGCAGCTTGCCAAGCGTTTGGTTGCCATGAACTCAAAAGTAGATTCCCAAAGAATCCGAATCGGTGAACTGGAAGATGATGAATGGGCAAAGATTACCGAGAGTTCTATTATCCTCGGCGAATCAACGCTTTATATCGATGATACCGGCAGCATTTCCATAAATGATTTACGAAGTAAATGCCGTAAACTAAAAATGGAAAAAGGCCTCGGTTTAATCATTATCGATTACCTTCAGCTCATGTCCGGTAACAGCGGTTCAAAAAACATTTCCCGCCAGCAGGAAATTTCGGATATTTCACGTTCCTTAAAATCTCTGGCACGTGAACTGGACTGCCCGGTAATTGCGCTTTCCCAGCTCAGCCGTAAAGTAGAAGAACGTGAGGACAAACGACCAATTCTTTCTGATTTGCGTGAATCGGGAGCGATTGAGCAGGATGCCGACGTTGTAATGTTTTTGTACCGCGATGAATATTACACAAAAGACGCTTCTACCAAAAAAGGAATTACCGAGATTATTATTGGTAAGCAGCGTAATGGTCCAACCTGTACCGTCGAACTCAAGTGGTTGAACCAGTACACAAAATTTGCAAATCTGGAATATCACGACGAATAAATTCCATTTTCTCTGTCGAATCGGGGCTTTGGCTCCGATTCTTCTTGTTTTTTGTCGTCCTGTGTCACACTGTTTTTTTACATTTAATGCATGTCCAATCAATCGACATTTTTCCCATGCTATAATGAAAAAAACATAAAAACAGGAGGTTATCTACATGGAAACAAAACAATATACCATTTCGGAAGCGGCAAAAAAACTTCACGTAGGCTCTCACGTTCTGCGCTTTTGGGAAGAGGAACTTCACTTGAATATCCCGCGAAACGAAATGGGACACCGCGTTTATTCGGAAAAAGAAATGAAACAATTAGAGCAAATTATTAATATGAAGAAAGACGGTTTTTCCTTAAAAGACATTGAGCACAAACTTTCACCAAAATCATCCGGCCAAGTAATTCCCTATCCGGTTTCCGAACCGGAAATCTCCCCAAATGACAAAATGATACAGTTTAAAACCATTCTTTCCCGTATTGTCTCCGATGCCATCCGGGAAAATTCTGATAGTCTTACATCCGATATTGCGGATACTGTATCGGTGCAGGTCAACAAAGAATTGGATTATCTGTTTCGTGAAAAAGAAGAGTCAGATGAAAAACGTTTTCGTGAACTGGATGAAACCATTCGCAGTTACCAGAAGGCAAGGCAGGAAATTGCAGCCACGCAAATAACTGCAAATAAGGCAAAAAAACGTCATGTTTTTGGCAAAAAATAGTACTGTAATTATTTTCATTTCCTCTTGATTTTGAACTATTAAAATGATATAATATACCCACGCAAAGCGATTGATTTTTGTCTATTTAGCACAAAAATCAAAAAAACATTTTAATATTAAAAAAGGAGGAATTTGAAATGTTCGCTAAAATTTCAAAAAAAGTTGTAGCTGTAGCTTTAGTTGCAACTATGGCTGTTACCACCGCTGCAGTAGCAAGTGATGATACAGCTAGCGCAGCAATGAAGAAAAAAGCTTCTGTTGTGCAGGGTAAGGAAGTAAAATTGACTGCAAGTGGAAGTGCAACATGGGCATCCAGCAATGATAACATTGCTCACTGCCAGAAAACAAAAGGCAAGTCCATCAAAGTTCTTGGTATCAAAAAAGGTACCGCAACAATCACTGCAACTGTAGGCGGAAAGAAACAGACATGTAAAGTATCTGTTAAAAACGCAAAGAAGGGTACAGTAATTTACAACTTCGCTAAATCTACTAACCCGGATAACCATCCACCATACAAAGCTGATTACTCTGAGTTCAAATATAACTCATTCCGTATCTGGCTTTGTGACGCAACATTCTGGGGCGAGAAAACTTACATCTCTCCTGACTACCGTGGACGTAAACTCAGCGTTTCTTTGAAAGTAAAGAACTCCGGTAAACGTACACTTCCTGAGATGGGTGTTTGCTTCAACTATACTAAGGGTGGAGACACAGGTGCTTACCCATGGGCTCTTCATGTTTCTGCTAAGAAACTGAGCGCTAAAGTTAAGAAAGATAAAACACATAAGCACTGCAAGATCGTCACAAAAGCTATGAAGAAAGGTAAATCTTACACCTTTAACTTCACATTTACAATTCCTAAGAATGCTGTAAATGGTGACACAGACAAAGATACAGGTGCTAACTACCCAATCATGATGTACATCCCGAACATGAAAGATACTTCTCCATACAAAGAAGGAGATTCTATCACAGTTCAGAAATGTGTAATCAAAGTTGCTTAATTGTAAGTAATGAGAACGCTAAAAAGGCTGTTGCTTCGGCAACAGTCTTTTTTTACCCATTGTAATAGGGTTGAAGGTAATATCAAAGGAGTTCACGGACACGCTTGGTCTTGGGCTATATCCTTCCACTACTAGGGCGGATTAGGGCTTTTCACCCATTAGTGACGTGCGCCGCCAGGCGCACTAAAAAGGATCTTGCCCCTCCCTCCTGCGAGGAAAGAGACAAGATCCTTGATAATCCTGCTGCGATATCACTCAATGCCATCCAGAGCCCATTCACTGTCCATTCGTCGTTGTCTCACACCATCCAGCAACTCTCTACAGGCTTCCTGAACACTTACTACTGATTTTTCTATCCATCTCCAATTTACCCATATTTTTTCATGTCAACATTGTTTTACGAAATTTACTAGGAGACATACCATACAGACGGGCAAATACTTTCGAAAAGTACAACTCATCTTTATAGCCAACCAAAAAAGCAATCTCTTTAATCTTTTTCTGAGTATGAATCAAAAGTTCCTGCGCCTTTTCCATTCGATAAGAAGTAATATAATCTTGTATTGACTTCTGATATATCAATTTAAAGCAATGGGACAAGTGCGTACGCGATATACCAATTTGTTCTGCCATGTATGTAACAGAAATTTCTTTTTGATAATTCTGTCTGATTTCCTTCATTGCCTCAAAAGCATATTTTGTAGCACTCGTCTGCATTTGTGCACCAACTTTCATTTTCATTTTCGCACTGCGAATGCACTCGTCTGTACTAGAAATAGTTCCCACTTCCTTAACAAACCATCCATAGCGTACTTCAATGAAAAATTCTTTATTCCATGAAATATTCACTTCATTTACTTCATTAACAAAATTTTGTGCAAGAACTTCTATTTCTTCCTGCATTTTATCCTCTAGTAATAGGCAAAAATCACTTCCTCCTAATCGTCCTAACACATGTTTTTCCTGCTCAAATTTTTCAAAAACAGACTTCATACACAGAAGGATTTCATTTGATTCTTTTTTTCCATATATTTCTGTTATTTCCTGTAAATTTTCTAATCTTACATAGAAAAAGACACAATTAATTCCTGCTGCTGTCGCATCATGTAGCATTTGTGTAGCCATTTCATGAAACCCATACGGATTATACATATGTGTAACCGAATCTCGTCGAATAAGGCGTATTTTATCGTTGCTTAACTGTTCAATTTGATTTTGTATATAAATATTTTCTAACACGGTGCAAATGTTTATCACAAAAGATTGATAAAAATCTTCTGCCGCATAAAATCGATTATTAAAAAACGAAATGATTGCATAACCAAAACAATGCTTTCGATAATGAAGCGGGTTGATATAAAAAACACAAGGCCTGTCCGTCACTTCGTCGGCAGGCAAAAGATTTTTTCTTTTAAAAAGTCTTTGTGGCATCGGCACTTCAATTGACATTTTCTTTCCATAATAGGCATGTAATAACATTTCCATCTCATCCTCATATGGACTTTTTCTAGAATCATCCAATTCATATTTCTCATCCGGATTTAGGCATATATAAAAGTCTGAAACACCCGTGTTTCCTTCTACAAACTTTCCAACTAAATCTGGAAGGCCCTGATAATCTCGTATTCCTTCCATCCGAAAAACCATAAACATATTCTGCTTATACAAGTGAACCAAACGCTGATTTTTTTTAAAATGTTTACGAAAAATTTGTTTCGCTTCTTCCGCTTCTTTACATCCACAGGAATTTCGATACTGATTTTGCGTTGAAATATAATATTGCTTTTCTAGTTTTTCACCTCGTTCCGCCTTTTTAATAATTTCCATAGCACATCTCGCAAAATTTTCTGGGCAAGCTTCAACTGTTGTCAACATTGGATATATATCTCTAGCCTCCTCAACATCATCAAATCCCGTCACAATAATATCCTCCGGTACACGGAATCCTCGATCGCACAGTTCTTCACATACAGAAATTGCCATATAATCATTGGCACATAGAATTGCATCAGGTCTTTCATCATCCAGTGAAAGAAAATAATCAACTGCTTCTTTACCAATGTTATACCACAAATTCCCCATAAAGATATATTCCTCACGAAAGGCAACACCTCTGCTTTTCATTCTTTCGCGAAATCCGTCCTCCCTCATACGTATATCATGCATGTAAGAGGGACCAGACAAGTAATAAATCCGCTTTGCGTTATGTTCATCTATCAAATGATCAACCATAGCCATAATAGCCTTTTTATCATCGCTGAGCACACTAATAAACTCATCTCTTTTTTGTCGAATGCTAATCACAGGGCAATGCGCCTTTTCCTTTACTTGCTCAATTAATTTTCCTGCCATGCCAGGAATATCAAACACATCAAGGCATAAAATAATCCCATCCAATTCGTCATAATTTGGAATATAAAGACAATTGCTTTCTCCCTCCACATAATCATGATTGTTATCGTATTCACCAAAAGTCGAAAAAACAACCAAATTATATCCATTTGCCACCGCTTCATCAGCCAGCGCACCACATAGGGTGCGCTGGAAATATTCTGGAAGCTTGCAAACAAATACACCTATCGTTTTTTTCGGTTGTTAAGCATGTATGATATCCTTTCGCGATTTTTTACTTATTTTCCAAATTGTATCCAATCAATCTGAAGTCCCGGTTTATTTGTCTGTATATAAATTTTTGTCTTTCCTGTAACCGTAGGCCACAAAGAATTCTTAGTCTCTTTCCAGGAACCATTACCTAGATTATACACCGTTGCCACAGTAGAACTTAAACTTCCACTTCGTACAAACAGCTGTCCACTATTATTTGGTTCTTTCAGATAGGCAGTTATACTCTTTGCGGTTTCACTTCCAAAATCAAGATCAAACGCTATATATGAACTCGTACTGTTTAAGGTGACTTTTCCATCTTCAACCTTTATATCTTTGGAATCTGCAGTACAGTCTGTAGCCTTTATTTTATCAAATGGTCCAGACACTGCCGGTACATCAGGCAACTTACTATCCTTTATCGTAATCGACATAACAGCATTTTTCCCCGCATCGAAGACAAATGTCAATTTCGTTACTCCTACTGCCTGTTTGGAAAGATACTCTTTGCGAATAGACACTGTATCACCACTAATGGTATAGTCCTTTCCTTCTTCTAACACTGTCTTGTCGTTTCGAATTTCTGATAATGTTCTAACATCATTTAAAATAAGTTTTGTTGTCACATCTTCTTTCTTATCTGCACTCAAATCAAATTCGGCAGTTGTTGTCGATATTTTGCCATTCACGACGCCTACTACTGGCGTATTACCTGACAAATATGCGCGGAATTTACCACTACAATGTAACAATCCCATCATATAAAGACATCCATCATAGTATCGATATTTCCCTGTTGTTGGAGAAATGTTCCACAAATCCTCAAGGAATGACCATGATTTTTTATCACTAGATGCCAGACTCGCTGTTGCATTCATAGCAACCAATCCCGGAGAATGATCAGTACTAAGATTCTTTCCATCTAATGACCACTGATTTCCATAACTATCAACACCCTGGTCGTAGAAGAACGACTGGATTCTATTCGCGTGCGTGGTTGCCCAGCTATCCTGCGCCCACCATGCATAGTCGCAGGCAATATTAGCTGCAATTCGCCATGCATCAAATCGGAAATCACCATGATTTCCATCGTTCTTAGCAGCCCCTGAATATTCGGAATAATCCGGACCTAATCCGGTTTTTTCATTTGTTGCATCTTTAAAATGCTGTCGACTAGCTTCAGCTGCCTCGCTCCAGAAATCATTGTCCTGCTCTGCCTCTCTCGCCCAAACTTCATAAAATGCCGGCAAATGATACGATGGATCACTATATGTTGCAGCGTTTCCAATTGGGCAGAATACAGGCATTTTATGTGTTTTGTCAAACATATTCACACCTTGACCATCATCTGCCTGATGAAGCATCGTTGTCAAGATTTCCTGCGCTTCTTTGTTATAGTTATAAATTCCTTCACCATTTCCCCAGCGCGCTGATGCAAACAATAACGATGTTGCAAAATATTCCTCGCCGTCTGCTGCCGGCGTATTGTCCTTTATGGTTCCATTCGTATTCATCTGCCAAGCAAAATATCCTTTAAACTCTCCACTTTTATGCTGCATATGAGTTTTTGCCCATTTCCACAGACGATCAAACTCTTCCTGCTTGTCCATTTGAACGCAAATCATCATACCATAAGACATTCCCTCAGAACGTACATCATCGGTATCTGCTGTATAAATATAAGCCATATCTTCGCCTACCGGATAATAGATTCGTTCTTCGTCAGTACCATAAAAGAATTTTTGCCAGGCCGATTCGACCTTCTTATCTATCTCTGCATCCGAATATCCTAATTCCTTAAACAAATTTCTGTACTTTCCTGTAGACACAGCTCCAACTGATGCTGGTGTTGGAGCATCCGGCAATGGTTTCACATCACCAATGTAATAAAGTTCATAACTATTTACAAAGGTATCATTCGATCCATTATCTGTTTCAAGTAAAAATTTTATTTCCTGTTTTCCTGTTACATCTGTCATTTTAAATTCAAAAGACTGCTCCGACAACGTAGTTCCAGTAAAACTAACTTTTCCAACTTTCTTTCCGCCAATATATACAGAAACACTCGCCGTTGTCGAATTACTAGATGCTCCTTTAACCACCATACGGTATTTTTTATTTGTCCCTACAAATTCGTAAGATGTGGTACAATAGTCACCATTACCATACAACGCTACTGCTGAGTATTCCTTACCACTCACAGGGCCAGCATAACTTCCTCCGCATGTCATTTTACTGCATTCTCCGCTATTTACTAATTGCGGTTCCTGACTTGCGGACGGTGTTGGCTCTGCCGTTGGCTGTTTCGTTGGCTCTGCCGTTGGCTGTTTCGTTGGCTCTGCCGTTGGTTGCTTTGTTTGGTCTACCGTTGGCTGTTTCGTTGACTCCGTCGTCACAGTTACCACGGGCTTATTCTTTTTTGCCACAACCTTCACTTTTAATTTACACTTTTTCTTCTTGCCTTTTGCCTTTTGTGTTATATACACTTTAGCATTTCCAGCTTTCTTAGCATAAATTTTCCCTTTTTTATTCACTGTCACAATCTTTTTGTTTGAAGACTTGAATTTGAATATCTTCTTTATCTTCTTGGATGAAACTTTTTTTCCTCGCAACTTTAGCTTTAACTGTAATTTCTTTTTTTCTTGAATCACCAAAACACCTTTGGTCATCTTATTTGTTACAGTAATTCCCTGCTTTTTCTTTTTTGCTTGCGAGAGATTTGGAGCTGCGCCCAAAGTGGTCGTAAGCACAAGACAAGCAACAAGAAAAAAAACAAAAAGGTTTTTTCTACGTTTTGCTAAACTCATGATTATTATCCTCCTATAATGAATATTTTTACATTTGCATATTATACTACAACTATAATGGCTCAGTTGTCAAGACAAAAATTTGATATTT